>JGI24711J26586_10003086_pt1 | contig 11336 bp, 13 predicted proteins | sample BioPla3DNA1_FD_26586 | JGI IMG/M metagenome (IMG submission 26586)
TGACATTATCAGTCACTCCCTTCTCCTTCGGCGGGGTGACGCCAAAACCCCGCCACAACAAAGAGAATAAAGGCTTTGAGGGCAGAAAGGTTCCTGCCACGCTAATAACCAGGCGTGGGGTCACGTCACAGGTGCGGGAATAAAAACCCGTGACACAGCGGTTATTTAGTTAAAAGAGATGCAGGAGATTATCGCCCTGCCAAAGCCTTTTTGCAAACAACTCACCTGCCACGTGTAGGTGGAGTTTATGAAAACGTCTTTGTGAAAACAGAGGCGTTTTTTGTTTTGTTGCAATAGAAATACGGTAGTTTGTGTTTTTGGGTTTTTGACCCCAGAGGAATACCCCATTAAACCAATTTACATACCTAAATCATATCAAACCCATATACTGCAATTGTTTGGGTGTGATTTAGCGAGTACCGATTTTCAATACTTGCTCCTTTTCTAATAAGTTGCAATTTAGGTGGTGTTTATATGAAAAAAGAGACGATGGAATATTTAAGAGGCGAAAGAAATGTTGCAATAGATGAATTTATCGTCGGCAGAGAAAGAGCAGGTAACGCAGAACTGATATTTGTATCCCTACCAAATATAGAAAAACCGCTTTATGCTTTATGGAACAGTAAAAAAACGGTTAATAAATATAAAGTTAAGCGAGACAAGGAATCGGACGAGGTTATTTTCGAATTTGTAAAGCCGAAAGGCACAGGCGGCAAAACGATGTATGTTATGTTGATGCCTAATGCTATTAATGAATTAAACGATGAAAAGATTTCCGTAGAGGCGGCTGGAATGATTCTAAAGCTGATTGATTGTATCGAATGGAACACAGGAAGAATTTACAGGAAAAGAGACAAGAAGTCGATGACAAAAAGCATGTTGTCGACTTTTTTAAATATAGGGGATTCAAAACTTACATCAATTATTAGAGAACTTAGAAATTTGAACGTTATATTTTACGATAGAAAAAAGAAAGCCTATTTTTTCAATCCCAAATTCATAAGGAAAGGGGCTACTCCTTGTGAGGATTAAATTTGAAAAGGGCATCACTCCTGAAAGAATTGCAGATGCTTTTGTGAATTTTATATACGAAAATAACCTTATTATCGGTTCGGTAAATATGTATGTCCAGACATACGACAAGGATATGAAGCCTGAAAAGTTTAATAAAAATGCCGACGGTTCGTATTTAATCTGTAAGCCGTCAGATGTTGCAAAAAAAGAATACACGGAATATGTTGCCAATATTTGCAGACAGAACTTTAAGGCCGTTGTTAATAAGTAAACATCCAACTAAACGGGGTGCTTCAATGCTAGAATACCGTATCAACGAATACGAGGTAAAAAGGGTTAAACGAGGTTGGATAGTAAAAAACAACAAAGGTGGCTATGAAAATCATAGCCATTTTTATTTTAGCCGTAAAGCTGCCATCAGATGTGCTAAGTATGCAGCTAGAAAAATAACAAGACCATGCGAAGGGCCTTATATGTTAGAGGCTTGCAGGAGAATAACTCTCGATAAAGATTACGAAAAAAAGCTAATACAAAGAATGGACAAGCTTGAAATAGATGCAATTAAGGGCAAAAAAGACAGATATATTAATAGGGTTGTGATGCCATGAATAGCAAGGAATTTAAAATACGATGGGTTCAAACTCCAAAATGTAAAGATTGCATACCTACTGCCGATATGATGCGTAGGCGGAGTTGCATGGGATGTCCGAAATATTATGCTTATGAAGAGAAAAAGAACAAACGGAGGCGGAGAACGTGTCTAAAGAAGTAAAACGTGAACGTGTCTATCACAAGAACAAGTCACTTCCACGAAATTATTACAACTACTTCGATATATGCACTATGGAAGGCGTAGAAAATGCTAAGGCCAAAAATATGATTGCAAAATACAAGGTTGATGGCATTAAATACATAAAAGAACTAAAACCTATCGAGCACTTATTTGAAGTTTTCGAAAAACCCCGTAAGGGTGAAATGAGAAATCAATACGGTATTAGACGCACACATTACGATTACTGGAAAAGAACCGGCGAGGTGCCTAAAATAAGCCCCGGAAGAACTAAAATATGGAGAGATGGAACTTATACCAATATAAATATTCCTATCAAAAACGAGCTATACAACAAGTTTAAGCGTATGGTTGATAGAGCCAATGATGTATCGGCTGTAAAAGTCACATACAGAGAAATGATTTATATAGCAATGGAAGAAGCAATCCAAAGACGACCTGAATTTGCGGGTGGTGGTGATAATGACAAAGAAGGCTAAAAAGAATACTAAAAAAGAGCAAAAACCAAAGGCTACATTAGAAGCCACAGAGGTTGAAGTCGTCGAAGAAGATGACCTTTTACCATACAATCCTCTTATTCATAAACCAATTACTATCACTCCCGAAGAAGAATCAGAGCAAAAAGTCCAGCTTATCGAAGAAACTGAATCCCTTGTGGAGCTTAACGAACAAAACCTAAAAGTAAAACAACGGCAGGCAAAGCTTGAAATCGAGCTTAAAAAGATAAAAACCGCAAAAGACCTTACAAAGGCTATGGAAGACCTTATCGACATAGGTGTTTCGCAAGAAGTGCTTAATAGGGTGGTTGACAACATAAAAACCCCTTTCGACCTAAAGCAATTCTCCGATGCGCTCAAGAACTTTACGGATACCCGGGACAAAAATATGGAATCGCTTATCAACGACGAGTTTGGCAGAAGACGAAAAACAAAAATTATGGCTGCTTTTCGCACTCGTGCAGGTGAAGAAATGATGTTGTCGGCAGAACTGCCGGACGGTAAGTAACTAAATAAAAAATTGGGAGGCGAGTTTATGAGAGAGGTATTTAAAAATCTATATGTTGGCAATCAACAGGATTACGAAACTGGCACATTTACACCTAGTGAATGGGCTTTTTTATTGGCCGCCAAAGAACCTTGGCATAGACAGGCATTAGGCTATACTGGCAGGGCTGCTGATAAAAACCATCCAGAATATCTAATGGCATATAGGCATGACAAACTAATTCTCAATCTTGTTGATGCTCAAAAGTCTATATTCTTTAATAAGGATATTATTGACGCTGCATTACATTATATAGAGCTACAATTTGAGTTAGGTAAAAAAGTCCTTGTATGTTGCAATCAGGGTGAAAGCCGCTCCCCTTCTATTGCCCTACTCTACCTCATCAAGCACGGCATCATTAAAGGCGATACTTTAGAAGATTGCGAAGCTGAATTTTTGAAGGTGTATCCTGAGTATAATCCTGGTGCTGGAATTAGGGGATTTATGAATGAACATTGGAGGTATTACATTAATGACAAGAAAAATCCATAAACCAACCGGATATTGCTTGAATTGTGGCAAGAAACTCAAAGAAATTGACAACAGAAAAGTGTATTGTAGTTTAAGTTGTAACGAAGAATATTATTACCGTGAAGTAATAATGCCCCGTAGAAGGGAATTAAAAAGAACTGAAGGAAAAATTCCCGGTAAACGAGATATGATAAATAACATTGCTAAACTATTGGACATATTTCCAGAAGATAGTATAAATGCGACATATAAAGCAATTATAAAAAAACTGCAACAATAGGTTGCCGGACCTACTAAACCGAGCGGGGCTTGCCGGTGCCCTTGAATGAGAATTACCTCACCGGCATTATATGGGCGCACATGTTCTAAGGTAGCGACGGGGTCTCCAAAATCTCGTGAAGTGGGTTCGATTCCTACTGCGTCCGCCAAGTATGATTAACTAAGCACTCTTTATTGGGGTGCTTTTTTAATGTCTAAAAATAAGGAGGCGATTTGTAAATGGGTAAACCTACTACCTTCGAGGAAGCTGTTGACGAAGTTATGGGTGAACTTCGGGAGCTTATGATAAATAAACAACGTGACTACGGGCACAGCAATATTACAGACTTTGGCGAATATGGCGTATTGGTAAGGCTAAATGATAAGGTTTGCAGGCTAAAAAACCTTTTAGGCAATAAAAAAGAGCCTAAAAATGAGAGCATAGACGATTCATGGATAGACACAGCAAATTACGCTATCATTGCCATCATGCTACGCAGAGGATTATTCACACTACCGTTAAAGGAGGATTCGTGATGCTTGTATATCTAGCAGGTAAAATAACAGGCTTATCTAGCAAACAAGCCAATGAATGGCGAGAAACGGCACGAATACTGCTCGAACTGCACGGCATAAAATCACACAACCCCCTCGATGGCTTTGATATAGACGATGAATATGAGCCACAAGAAATTGTAATGCGAAACAAATTCTACTTACTCAAATCAGATATAGTCCTTGCCGAAATGCAGCACAAAGAACCTTCAATAGGAACGATTGGAGAGGTTATAACTGCAAACATACATAATAAGCCTATATTTACATGGGGAACAGCTGTTTACAATGATAATCCTTGGATTAAAGCACATATTACTAAGCATTTTGAAACATTAGAAGATGCGGTGGATTATATCATAACAATGTATGCGTGAGGTGATTGAATGAATTGGCGAGAAGAAGCTTGGAGGCTAAAACGGGAAGACGGCCTTTCGTGGACTGAAATGTTCGATGAAATAAGGACCCAATTCCCGGAACTTAATAAAAAACCCGACCAGACCATCCGGTCAGCGGTAAGAAACATTGACAAAAAGAAGAATAGACCAAAGCGACAACCGATACCGCCACCGGAAGAAAAGATATTCGATTTTACCCAAAGCCGAACATATAAATTCGGTGTGGTGAGTGATACACACTTGAACTCAAGAGAGCAACAGCTTACTCATCTAAACCGAATGTATGATTTATTTGTGGCCGAGGGAGTCAGCGACGTTTATCATGCTGGCGATATAACTGCCGGTGAAGGCATGTTTAGAGGACAGGTATACGAAATATTCAACGTGGGATTTGACAATCAGGCTGATTATATCATCAAAAAATATCCACAAAGATGCGGCATAACCACACATTTTATAACCGGAAACCATGATTTATCTTACTATAAAAGTCGTGGCGTAGATATTGGTGAAAAAATCGCACTCAAAAGACCAGACATGAACTATCTCGGTAAATGGGCGGCATGGGTTAAGCTAGGCGAAAACACAACAATGTATTTACTTCATCCCGACTCCGGACCTGCGTATGCAACGAGTTATAAGCCACAGAAGATAGCATCTGGTTTTATGGGTGGCGAAAAGCCAAATATTATGTGCTTTCCAAAAGACACAAAGATAACCATGCACGACGGGTCTTTGAAAAATATACAGGATATTAAGATAGGCGATAAGGTGATAACTCATAAAGGCAATATTAAGTCTGTAACAGATACCTTTGTAAACGAACAAAGAGAAGGCAAAATCGTTGACGTCTACGGCATACCAAGCAATACATTTAAGTGCACAAAAGACCATCCTTTATGGGTTTTACGCGACGGGCAACCGCAATGGGTAAAAGCCAAGGACCTAACAAAAAAAGATTGGATTGGCAGACCAATATTAAAAGGGGAGCAAGAAGTAACAATAGATTTTATTGATTACATAAAGAAACATTATTACAGATTGGAAGGCGAAAAAGTAATAGGGCAGAATGGCAAAGTATATCCTCGCTACATTAAAGTCGATAAAAACTTTGCCCGCCTGATGGGGCTATTTGTAGCGGAAGGGTATACTGATATACAAAAATATAGGACATCCTTCGCTTTCCATCAAAACGAAGAAGAATACACTGAGTTTGTTGTAAACACGATTAAGAATATATTTGGAGTGGACCCCATCGTTACTGATAGAAAAACAACAAAAGCAAGGGTAATAAGAATAAACGACCTCATGATAGCGGATTTTTTCAGTAACTTAATATCCAGGTATGCCTCTAACAAGGATTTTCCGGACTTCTGCCTGACACTACCGCTAGACATACAGAACAGTCTTTTACAGGGTGTATTTGAGGGAGACGGCTTTAAAGAAGGTATCTATTATACACTGTCAACGACAAGCCGAAAGTTGGCCGAACAAGTCTTAATAATATCAGCAAGGCTTAACCTAAGCGCATTGTTGAACGCACAAATGAAAAGGACAACATCTTATGGGCAAAAACCATGCTACACTATAAGGGTTGCAGGACAGGTGACTACTGGACAAAAATGGTATGACCAAGTGGTTATAAATCAAACAAAGCGTGATGGGCTGGTTGTAAACGACTTTGACTTTGTATGGCATCATGTCCGCAAAATATCAGATTGCACCCTTGATGAACCAGTTTATAACTTCGAGGTGGAAGACGACAATAGTTATATAGCATCGTCTTTGGCGGTGCATAACTGCCTCGGACACTGGCATCAGACCGAATATCTCTTTGAACGTAATATCCATATCGTCCAGGCGGGATGTTTTGAAGGGCAAAGTCCTTATTTAAAGCGGAAAGGCATAATGCCCAAAATAGGCGGTTGGATAATAGAAATCCACATCGACAGAAAAGGGACAGTGAGCAGGTTTAAAAGCGAACTAGTCTCTTTTTTTGAACCGTTAAAAGACGATTATTAAAGGAGGCCTTGCGATGGAGTTCATAAGAAGCATAACTGTGATTATTTGCCTCATAATGTCTGTATCTTGCTACCGCAAAGACCAAATAGAAGATGCGGTATTTTTTATGTTGTTTGCGTTGCTTTTTAAATAACTTTTTTTGGAGTGCCTGCTTGCAGGCGGGTTATACAAGGCACATATTGGCAGGGTGGGGCCATGCCTTGTAAAAATAAACTTTGATGCTAAAAGCGGTGATGTGATATGCGAGATATACCTTCAGACGTAGGCTACAACAGCCGTATAGATAGAGCTAACAGACGGCTTATAAAACATTCGACAAGCGAACGGACAAGCATTTGCGAAGAATGTGGCAAGCCATTTGAGCAGGTATGGCGTCCTTCCAAAGGCAAAGATGGTGTGGGTGAATACACTCACTTTAAGACTTGCGGTGCTTGTCGTATGGCAAAGGCACAAGGATACAGGAAAATTACAATCCCCTATACCCCGCATCCCGCACAGCAGAAAATACACGAAAGCAAAGCAAGATTTAAATTAATCGGCGCGGGCAATCGATTCGGAAAGGACCTTTGTTCCATTGCAGAAGGCGTAATGAAGTTTTTGGAGATGGAGAACGAAAACCGTTCCATCGACGTCAATCCTCCGGTGCTGTGGTGGATAGTTGCCCCTTCCCTTACTTATGCCCGGCAGAACTGGCGTGATTTAAAAAAGCTATTTCCGGTTGACTTGGTTTACAAAATATCTCTATCAGACCTAACAATCGAAACCATAAACGGCGGTATAATTGAAGTTCATTCAGCGGATGACCCAGAAAGTCTTGTAGGCGTTGGCCTTGACATCGTAACCGTAACCGAGGCCCCGAGAATTCGTGACCTTGACATAGTTTGGGCTAACTTACGGCAAAGGCTTGACTCTCCCGGACGAGGTCCCGGCGGTAAAGGCGGTATAGCATTACTAAACGGAACTCCAAAGGGGATAACATACTTTAGCAAACTACTCAAGCTTGGCGACAAGACAAGCTCTGTATATTCCCCTGAATACGAATCATTCCACTTTACTACTTGGGATAACCCTTATATGGCGGCAAAACGATACACCGTTGTCGGCAAAAACGCCGCCGGTGATGATATAACATTTGAAGATTCAATCAAAATGAGCATGACTGAGGCACGGTATAAGCAGGACTACCTTGCTATTGAGATTGCCTCTGTCAATGCGGTATTTCCACATTACGAAAAAGTGCTTGTAGTGCCACCTAGCAAAAAAGAAGAAGAAATTGCAAAGTTTTGGGCTGAATGGGAAAAAGTTGAGCCGTTTGAAACATACACTATCGGCTATGACCCTGCTAGTAAAGGCGACGGTAAGCCACTTGTCATACGAAACAGTCGTGGCAAAGTTGTAAAAATAGACCAAATGACCCGTCTTGGATGGGACGCTCAATGGGATAAGATTGCAATGTATTCTGCAATGTATAACGGTGCTACCGTAAACTTCGGTCAGACAGGACTTGGTGAAACTATAGGCTCACAGCTTATAAAACGTGGGCTTACGGTAAATCCCATAAATGAGCAAGGCAGTAACAAAGCAAAGTTGGTTGAGGACCTTGCGCTTGTAGTCGAACAACAATGGTGTCAGATACCTTGGAGTCAAGAAGTCGAAAATCAGCTTAAAGACTATATTTCCGTTTCAAGGGACGGGCGTTCGACACAGTATAAAAACGCTACAGATGGCGAACACGACGACATTGTGAGTGCCTTATACTTCTGTTTTGCGGACTTTCAAATGCCTACTGTTAACCTGCCTTGGGTTGGTTTAGTTACAGGTATTGAAAAAGCGATATAAAGTTTGTGCGTCGTAAATAACGGGACTTGTATAGGGGTGTGCCTCCCACTCCTTCCTACGTGCGACGCACAATTCATTTATAGATGTGGAGGCAAAAAAAATAAAATATTGGAGGCGATTTTGTGCGTATAGCAATACTTACTTCACCTTTCTTTCATGATGTGAAAGAAATAACCCGCATGGTGGACGGAAAATCCGTCAAAGGCAAGGATAAAATCATCTTTGGCGGTGGTGAACGATATCTTATAGACTTATGCCAATTGTTACAGGAGGACGGTCATACAGTCACAGTATACCAACCGTTCTTCGGCATCAATACACCCTTCACAAAGACATACAAAGGCATACCGTTTGTGATGATACCGAATAATGGCGGTTGGGAATACAGCACTTGCACAGACTTAAACTGGCAATTTAATGAGTTTTCGGCACTCGATGATTTAAGGATTTATTTTACAACATTTTTAGCTTGGCCTCATGCAATATCCCCTTGCATTGCCGTTTCTCACGGCATATATTGGGACGCTATTCAAGGCAACGGCATAATTAATAACCTTAACGATGAACAGCGAAAAGAATTCTTTAAACGGCAATTATACGGCTTTACAGCCCCCGATGCAGTTGTAAGTGTAGACAGCAATGTAAGAAAGGTTATACAGGCGACACAGCCNGGTGCNGAAAAGCGNATACAGATTATATATAACTATGTCGATACAAAGAAGTTTACACCTGCTAAAAAGAAGGATTGGGAAGGTATTAATGTTCTATTCCCCCGCCGTCTTACGGCACTACGTGGTAGCACTGAAATAACAAGGGCTTTCAGGCAATATCCCGAATACAACTTTACCCTTGTTGGACAGGCACATGATGAAAATGCGGAAAAGTCTTTTGTAAAATCATATGCAGACAAGAAAAACGTCACTTTCATTCATAAGGAAACAGACGACATGCCTGGAGTCTACCATAAGGCTGATATATCTACGGTTCCGACAATATCGACCGAAGGTTTATCTTTATCCCTGCTTGAATCTATGGCAAGCGGATTGCCTGTAATAACAACACCTGTAGGCGGGTTAGGTGATGCTGTGATTGATGGCTATAATGCTTTTGTTTATGACCCTAACCATGAGGATTTAGGGCAATATATTGACTATCTTGCGAAGAATCCTGATATAAGAGAGAAATTCGGTAAGCGTAACCGTGAGATTGCGGTTGAATGCTTTGATATAGAGATTTGGCGGGCTAAATGGAGAACTTTATTAGCACAGTTTGGGGCTTGAAAAAATGAAAATTGCTATATTAAGCGAAAGTTTTCTAATTGGCGGGCTTGAAACAAGGCTAAAAAGTATGACAAAATACTTTTACCGAAATGGCCATGAGGTTTATCTTATAACACAGCGTATAGACGGCAATGCTCATTCGAGTTTACCGTTTAAGACAATATACCTAGCCAATTTTAACAACACTAAAAGCGTAAAAGCTGCACTTATGATGGCATCTCCCGATGTTGCAAACATACATCCGTTTAGTAGCATTATTTCCGGTGCTACTGCTTGCCGTGAAATTGGCATACCTTATTCTATAACAATGCACGGTATGTATATGGAATCTCGATACATTCCACATTTACAAAATGCTGATTATGTGTTTGCAGTATCAGAAGAAGTTAAGACAAGTATTTTGCAGTATATACCTAGCTTAAAAGTAATGATTCTTAATAACGGTATCGATTTAGAAGTATTTAAGCCTGTAGACATAGGCTCTAAACCGAATATAGCTTATGTTTCACGGCTTGATAATATAAAAATAGGTGGCATACTGCAAGCTGCTAATCTTATAGCACAAAAACAAGGTGCAAGACTACATATTATTGGTAACGGTCAGGCTGAAAATCATCTTAAACAAGCACTCCCTTTTGTTAAGTTTCATGGATATGTTGAGGATATAGCAGGCTATTTTCAGAAAAAAAACGGTGTTTATTCTGTAATAGGCGGCATGGGTCGTGCTATTGTGGAGGGTATGGCTATGAAAATACCTGTATTAGTTGTAAGCTATGACGGTGTTAAGGGCTATGTAACGCCGTATAATTTTCATGATTTTGCCAAAAGGAACTTCTCGGGACGGGGTATGCCAAATATCAAAAAACTACCCGATGCAAATAAAGACTATGTAGAAGCGTTATATCAGTTGGTTTGTAATGAATATAACATAGAAAATACAGTTGAAGATTATTTGAGTTTGGTATCAAATCATAAGAATTTGGAGCGTGATTTAATGACTACGAAGGCTGTAAAGACTAAAAAGGAACAAAAAACAAGCAAGGCAAAAAGAATAAAAAATGCTATGGAAAAGCTGTCTAAAATATACGACCGTGATTACTTTGAAAATGGCGTTGCTACTAAGAAAAGCACTTATACAGACTATAACTGGACTAGGCTTGGAAGTTACTTCCAAAAAACAGCAAAACATATTGTCGATAGATTTAATCCAAAGTCTGCTTTTGATGTAGGCTGTGCCAAGGGCTTTCTTGTGAAGGCATTATGTGAATTAGGTGTAGACGCTTACGGCATTGACCCTTCAGAATATGCCTTAAAAGAGGCCCATCCTGACATAAAAGAAAGGCTTACACCAGGCATAGCTCAATCTATACCGCTTGGCGATAACGAATGTGACCTTGTGACATGCTTTGATGTTCTTGAACATATTCCCGAAAAAGATGTAGCGAAGGTTTTAGAAGAAATGCTTAGGGTTACAAAAGAATGGCTTATACTTCGACTTGTAACAAAGAAATTGCCTGGTGATATAGATAAGAACCGTTCTACTATTCACGATAAAGAATGGTGGCATAAGCAGATTGAAAAAGCGGGCGGTGTTGTTGAACCTGTGGATAATTATGTTAATACTGCCGTATGGTGGTTTAATGTTCCTGAATTCTTGATTGTGGT
>JGI24711J26586_10003088_pt1 | contig 11321 bp, 10 predicted proteins | sample BioPla3DNA1_FD_26586 | JGI IMG/M metagenome (IMG submission 26586)
GATGGACCAGGGCCAGATTGTAGCCTCCGGGACGGTCGAGGAGATCTTCGCCCGTCCGGAGCTGCTCGCCCGGACCAGACTCGAGGTACCGGTCATACCGAAACTGATCCGGTCGCTGCAGGAGAGCGGTGTCGCCATCGATATGGCCTACACCTACGAGGATGCGCAGAAGTCGTTCCTTGACGCCTACACGAGAAGAGCATGATCGACGACCTCTACGCTATCGAGAAGTCGGCCTACCGCGACAGCGTCATCCACCGGCTGGACGCAAGGGTCAAGCTCATCATCGCCCTCGCCGGCATCGTCGCGATCGTGGCGATGCCGTACTCAACGAGAGTCTACGAACTCGGCGCTGTCCTCTTTGCGTTCTTCATCGTCCTCTGGATCTGCTCACGTCTCTCTCCGCTCGTATACCTTCAGCGGCTTCTGTTCATCCTGCCATTCGGGATCTTCCTCATCGGTTTCCAGATATTTGTGAAGAACAAATACTACGACATCTTTCATCCAATCGCAACCCTGCCGTTCGGGATCGAGATCTACGCGGAGTCGGTTGAGTTCGCCTCGATCCTCTTTGTGAAGTTCATCGTCAGCGTATCGTTCATCATCCTGCTCTCGTCGACGACGAAGATGCAGGACCTGCTTGAGGCGTCGGGGAGGCTCGGCCTGCCACGGGAGTTCATCCTCCCGCTCGGCATGATGGTCCGCTACATCTTTGTCTTTGCCGAGACCTTCGGGAAGATACGATCCGCGATGGATGCCCGGTGCTTCGACCCCTTTGATCGCAACCTCCCCTACCGCTACCGGCTTCGTCAACTTGGCTACACGATCGGTATGTTCTTCATCAGGTCGTACGAGCAGGGCGAACGCACCTACACGAGCATGCTCTGCCGCGGGTATGGGGAAGGGGCGCACCTGCATATACGATCCAGACCCCTCGGTCTCGGAGAAGCGTCTTTCTTTGCCGGCGCGCTCGCCTTCATCGTGCTCTCCACGATCCTGATCTACCTGCGCCCTTAGGATCAAGAGAGGAGAGGGCCAATATACAGCCCATCCACCGGTATCGTTAAGAATATATTGACATTGGAGTTTCGCGCAGTATCTCTGCCGCACCCGGCCGGGGTGGTGAGCGGCAGCAAGCAGGTGGTGCGGCGTGTTCCAGCCATCGTTCTCACAGATGCGTTTTTGACAGATCGTGTCCCAGGTAGTACGGAATGCCTGATACACGGGAGTTTAAGTGGAAACAGTGTCTGGTTGTGCGCACCGATATCAGGATGTCCTGCGGTAAGAAATGCGCGCAGGCTGCCCATGCTGCCATCGGAGCCTACGAGAAGACCGATAAGGCCACCAGGAAGGCCTGGTTTGACGAGGGGCAGAAGAAGGTGGTGCTGAAGGTGCAGAGCGAGCGAGAACTCTATGAGCTCNAGACGATCGCGGAACAGGCAGGTATCCCGGCATCGATCATNCAGGATGCCGGGATGACCGAGATACCGCCGGGAACGGTGACGGCGCTTGGTCTCGGGCCCGCACGTGCCGAAGATCTCGACCGGATCACGGGAGACCTCTCGCTGCTATGATGCGCACACCCTATCCCCTGGAAGAGGNACTGGGGATGCGCTACTACGCNTCCAGGACCCCGGGGATCGCAGGAAGGCTCCGCTCCAGGCCCGAGGACTTCATTGTCGAGGAGATACCGCTCCCCTTCGGGGAGATGGACGACGGCCCTTACCTGNTCTGCCGGCTCACCAAGACGAACTGGGAACTCCAGCGCGCGGTCAAGGAGATTGCGAAACGGCTTGGCATCAGCCATCGGCGGATCGCCTGGGCAGGGACCAAGGATAAGAACGCGGTGACCACCCAGTTCATATCGATCTACGATCTTGCGCCCGAAGCAGTCGGGCAGGTGCAACTTGAGGATATCTCCCTCGAGGTCGTCGGGCGGTCGCAGCACCCGCTCACCCTCGGGCGTCTTGTTGGCAACCGATTTGATATCATCATCCGGGACTGTATCCTGGAGAACCTTGCGGAACGGGTGCGGGAGGTCACGGAGGTGGTGTCCATTGGGATACCGAACTACTACGGGCTGCAGCGTTTCGGTGTCGTCAGGCCGGTCACCCATATCGTTGGCGAGAGCATCCTGAGGGGCGATTACGAGGCAGCTGTGGTCACCTACATAGGCCGGGCATACCCCCGGGAAGCAGAAGAGACGCAACAGGCCAGGGCACATTTCGCCGAAACCCGCGATGCAAGAGCCTTGCTCGCCGAACTTCCAGTCCAGATGACCTATGAGCGGGCGATGGCGAACCACCTCGTCACAAACCCCGGCGACTATACCGGTGCGCTCCGGGCGCTCCCCCCGAAACTCCTCTCACTCCTGGTGAGCGCGTTTCAGTCGTACCTCTTCAACTGCGCGCTCTCCCGTCGCANCGATGAAGGTATGCCACTCACCGAGCCGGCGGTCGGCGACCGGCTGCTCTTTCAGGACGGTCGCGAGGATATCGTTACAACCCGGAACATGAGGGCAGCACTTTTGCATATCGGCCGCGGCCGGTGCCGGATAGCTACATTTATCCCGGGGTCAGAGCCGGTGGTGCCGCGCGGCCGGATGGATGAGATCATGCAGGAACTGCTGCAGGAGGAGGGGATCGATGCCCGGGACTTTGAGCGCGCATCCCAATTTGTGGAGACGAAATTCGACGGNGCCCTCAGACCAATCGCNCTCTCCACCGATCTTCAGGCTGAGGTGTCAGACGATAGCGTCCGGCTCAGGTTCACGCTCCCACCCGGTCACTACGCAACAACGGTCTGCCGGGAGTACATGAAGGCAGACCCCTATACTATGATTTAGGATCAAAACCACGGTTGGGTTGCTCGTGGGGCGGCCACAGGCTCAACCGATGAAAAATTTGGGGTCATCTTCATACAAACAGCGCCAATCCCCGCTATTTCAATGGCTGGATAGATACAGCCCATCCACCGGTATCGTTGAGAATAGTTATCACGCTCACCCGGGAAGCATTGCGAAAGTGGCTGGCTCCCGGGAACACATCACAGCAGTGCTCTATCGTCAAAAAGACCCGACTCCTGCTCATGTTGTGGGATCGTCCCGGATCGTGATCAGATTTTGGGGTCGAATTACCCCGGATGCTCCCCCCTCATCTCGTCGGGGAGCAGTCACCGGTTATTACATCAAGAATTGATGCATCACTACAGGGTCGTCGTTGCGGGATGAGACAGAGATGGTCAAAGATCTCATGAATCTCGGGAACACCCGTGTGGGATCGGCGTGGGGGGTTCGCTGACAATCTGGCCACATGAGGGCGTTCCCGAAAGAACAAGGGCGGCGGGGAAAGGTTCAGGGGTTCTCAGGGTTCAGGGTCGGTCAGGCCCCGCTTCCGCGCTCATCTTCGTAGAGCAGGTCCCACTCGGTGACCAGGTTGCTCCCGCACATAAAGTAGCGTTTCAGGGAGAGCCGGATCATCTCTTCGGTCTCGATATGCATGCCACCGACGAGCGACGGGGTATCGGCACCGCCAACGATGAACGGTAAGTGGATCAGGCGTATCTCGTCCACGAGGCGGTGGTTCAGCATAGACCAGTTCAGCGTCGGCCCCCCCTCGATCATCATCCGCGAAACGTCGTAGTCGTTCTTCAGGATCTGCATCAGTTCCGGCAGGTCGACCTGGTTTGCGCCAGCTACAACGACATCGACTCCTATCTCCCGGAGCCGGGCAACCCTCTCCGCCGGTGCAGCCTCGCTGACGGCGATGACCGTCCGGGCGTCCGGCCCGAGGACGTTGGCGTCCATTGGTATATCCGCCATGTTGCTCGGGATGACACGAAGCGGGCTTTTCCCCTCGACAAGCCGGACTGTCAGGATGGAGTTGTCGATCCTGATGGTGTTTGCCCCGACCATGATTGCGTCGCATTCCGCCCGCGTCTGGTGAAGAAGAATCTCAGTCTCGGGTGCCATATACTTCATGAGGATCTTGCTCGATGCCCCGCGTCTCAGAGTAAGTTTCCCGTCGACGGTTATCTCTGACATCATGAGCACGTGTGGCCTGTCACGATCTGCCATTGGATGTCCTTCCTAGATCTATCTAGCGGGAGCAGTTATGAATCTGGTGATTCTGGAGGACACACAGCACTCATGCAAGGATCAAAACGGGGCTAATCCCGGCCATTGAAATGGCGGGCCACAGCCTATCCACCGTTGCAGGCCGTTCTTGCCTATAGGGTACTTATCACGATCACGCCCGGGAAGCATTGTGAAAGTAGCTGGCTCCCGGAAACACGTCTCAGATGTGCTCTGGATGTGGAATGACCGTCGAAAAGATGCTCTCTGTTCGGGTCCACTCCTGCCCGCAGTGCGGGTTCGTGATGGACCGGGTTTCAATCTTATGAGATTGAGGCTGCAACCTTTGGGATAGCATCCCATGATGCCCCCACCAAAGCCAGGGAGCAGTCACGATAGGAAGATACGGCACCGGTGTGCTCCGCTGCTTAAAATTNTGTCTCTGCCGGGCTCCTGGTGGCATGAATGCGAGGAGNCCCTCCGTAAAGGAGAAGTGAGAGCAGCGNCGCCCCTTTGTCAGGTTCACGAATCCCCGGCGCGGCTCATCTTGCTGCCAGAAGAGGTTGGATACGATGCTTGCCAGGGCAGGTCAGCGCCGCTTGAGCTGGTGAATCTGCTCCCCAATGGGGGGTNGTAACCAGGGAGCGCCATCCGTAGGGGTAGAGTAGTTCAAGAATCCCTTCCNGCCCTTCGCGACATCGACGGGTCCGACTCACGCCCGAAATAAGGNGGCTCAGTCCGGCAGGGTATCCTCACACAAGGTCGAATAGCAGCAGCATGGGTATCCCGGGNACCGGNATCGGTTTTGTGCTGTCCCAATCCCCGGCAGAGCAAAGGTTAAACACCTCANGGACTGATAAATTATGCGATGAATATAACCTCTCTGCGGCCAAAATTCATCAAATACACAGAACCCCTCGCGTCATTTTTTATACGCCTGGGAATTACACCGAACCAGGTCTCGGTACTCTCCGTGCTCTTCGGCTTTTCTTGCGCACTCGCTTTTACCCGGCGGTGGTTTCTTGCAGGCGGTCTGCTGCTGGTCGTCTCTGCGATCCTTGACCTGGTGGACGGCAGCGTCGCCAGGAAGAATCACACAGAGAGCAAGTTTGGGGCAGTCTTCGACTGGGTTGCCGATAAATATGTTGATGCGGCGGTCATCCTCGGCGTGGGGCTCTCCGGCATCCCGATTGTCAGCCACCTCTTAGACGTCCCGGCGAGCGCAGACCTCGGTGTTGTTGGGCTCGCGCTCGCTGGATCGCTGCTCAACACGTTCATCAAACCAGTCACCTACGCAGAGATCGGCTACACAGAGAGGATCGCCGGGAAGATCGAGGACCCTCTTGAGGGAGTCGGCTTCTTCGGCAGGCCTGAGACGATCCTTGTTCTGGTGCTCGGCAGCGTGACTGGATACATAGCGGTGGCCGTGCTTCTTATCGCGATCTGCACAAACCTCTCTGCGATCCAGCGCATGGTCTACCTCTACCGGCGATACTCCTGACAGATGGTCAGCATTCCCTCTTCNTTTCAGCGGGAGAACCCGGGGATCGTCGCCGAACTCCTCCTCTATCATGCAGAGGGATAGCCGCGAAGTGAACAAAGAAACCCTCCCCTGCAACCTCGCCCGCGATCCACTAGCGGAGGGGGATTCATGCGCGCCACCTCTGCTTCAGCCTCATGGGGCTCCGTGGCAAAACCCCTTCAGGGCGCCGCCCGGGCCGAATTGGTTTCCGGCGCCCACACAGCCTTCTGCGCAGACTTCCGCAAGAGTCAGTCCGCGATCTCCTGGATTATCAAGTACCCCGGAGCGGGGAATCGGGGTCAGGGGTCTGACATCCCGGTCTTTGGCCGGATGATCTGCTCCACCTCGCCGCGGTAGAGCTGGTAGAGGCCGTCAGCGAGGTTGCCGAGTTCGGGGAGGATGGTGAAGAGAGCATAGGCGAGGATCACGAGAAATATCAGCGCCCCAAACTCAGCCATGACGTTGTGCGCCCAGAAGAAACTCTCGTACCCAAACTCGCCGTTGCTGGCGATTCCAGGAAGGTAGGGGAACCACTGCTCGGTGTAAGCTATGACCACGAAGGCGTTGCGCAGGATATTCAGGATATAGATCGTCGGGAAGACCAGGAAGAACCCGACAATCTTCTGCTGGAGTGTCGACCGGACGCCCCAGGCGACCCCGAGCATGATGGCGATGCTCTGGATGCCGGTACAGGCAAGGATGATCTCGGTCCGGAACCCGTTGCGCTCCATTACGTTCCAGGCAGTGAAGTTCACGGGATATCCAATCGCCGCCAGAACGGTTGACGTCTGGTTGGCGACTGCTGCAATCAACCAGTCCCCGAGCGCCGGTATGTAGCCGAAGGGTGCATAAATCAGAAATGCCACGGCCGCTATCATCGAGAGCTGCATCACCCGGGGATCGGCACGTAGCAGGTGTTTTGCGGTGATATAGAGGAACGGCACCGAGAGGAAGGCCATTGCCGGGTACATGAAGTTGTTGATGGAGAAGTAGTAGGGCAGCTCGAGGAAGAGGTAGCAGACGATGCTTGCCCACCCGCCGATGGCGAAATACTTCCGAAATCTGCCCGGGATAAGGAATATGAGAAAGCAGATGCAGGAGATCAGCACCAGGTAATTCTTCATCCTCTCACTCTTCGGTTTATGCGACATTAAGCATTTGTGCGCCCGTTCTGGCTGGACCCCCCGATGCGTCGCCCCCGCTGCACGATCCAACCAAGAGTTAATTTTGGTGGGTATCCCATTAGCTATAATGATGTTCTGTCCGCAGTGCAAAGGCCTGATGATATCATCCGGTGGTCAGCTGAAGTGCAAAAAGTGTGGTTATATCAGGGATTTTAACGATTCCGACCGGTTGAAGAAGACAGACAAACGTGTGGAGAAGGAAATTACCATCATCGATGATGTGGAAGAAGTGGCAACGCTCCCGACCACAACGATCAAATGTCCGGAGTGCGAGTGCACGACGGCATACTGGTGGCTGAGGCAACTCCGGGCGGCAGATGAGAGCGAAGTCCGGTTCTTCCGTTGCACCGCCTGTGGTAAGACATGGCGCGAGTACGACTGATCCTCAGGCGTCACGCAAAATCACTTTTTCTTTCCCCTGTTCTGTAATCTGGGTTTTTCGGGTACGAAGACCGGCCGCTGCGCATGGATAGTGCGCTGAGTGGCTCCGTCTTTGAGATCACAATCCCGTTCAGATCTATCAGGTCGCGTTCTATATCCGGTCCCAGCCCCGGTAGTTTCCCGGGCTCGCCGACGTAGCGGTGGGTCGAGGAGCGGGGTGGCCCGCAGGAGCGTAACGAAACTTGGCCCCTCGGCAAGTTCTATCTTTGCGAGATTCGTCGTCGGCACGAGCGAGGGGTAAGAAGCGCGCCCCCCTTTCTCGGGTTTCACGAATCTGCGAGAACCAGGCAATCAGACTTCACACTCTGCTGCAGGGCAGGGACTGCCCGAACAGAATGATCAACGCCTGTGGAGATTATGTAAGACCTCGTTTGAAGCAAGGTCATTGATAGCCGGGAAGCCCCGCAACCATGAGGGTGAAGTGGTTGCGGGGATCCAGGGCCGTGCAGGGAAAATGAGATGTGAGGGAGATTCAGGATTAGTTCTTCTTTGCCTTTTCCGGGGCCTTTTCCTGTTTCCTATCAGGGGACTTCGGCTTCTTATCCTTTGCCATGAATGACACACCTCCCTCCCGAGGTGGGATATATCTACTCTTAACCGGTCTGGATATATATTTTGTGCTCCTACTTCCGTTCACTCCAAAAATAAGCAATAATTATGCCGTATTTACGGTCACCCCGCCATCCCCGGGTGGGGAGATCGCGCCGGCGGACCCGGTGCCGGGAGAACCTGGATTCCAGGCAGAGAGCGCGGCCTGACTACTACATGCCTCTCCCGATATCGGATAGCATGTAGAGCGCAATCAGGGACAGGGCCCCGATCATCTCAACTACGAAGACAAGGTCCATGACCGATATTGCGCCTGCCGCGCCCAGGGCTCCCGGGAACGGCCCGAGATTGACCTGTATGTCGGTTGAGGCCGTGCCTGGTTCTGCGAGCCAGTCGAGGAAGAGCACGGCGCCCGCTGCGAGCATGACGATTGCCATGAGGCTGAAGATGAGCAGCCCCAGGATCTCGACCTTCTGCATCGGTCTTCCCGCGATCCGCACTAATTCCTCCCTTGCTGCACCGGGGGTGATGAATGGCCGAATAATCCCTCCCGCGATCACCATACTTCCCAGGAACGCCCCGCCGGGCGTCAGGTGACCGCGCGCCGCATAAAGCCCGATTATCAGGGCCAGGATACCACCAAAAATCATCTGGACCATCTTACGCATACATCACACCTCGCACGTCCTCCTGGTACCTCTTCCGGATGGCTCCCTGAGCCGGGGGTGCGGCAGTGCACGATACCTGATCGCCGCAACCGGGAGAGGCATATATCTATTCTCTCGCTTCAGCCATGTAGAATCCTGGATATTCTCCTGCAAAAACACCAGATGTGATTCTACATGATTGAACATGATAGTATTATGATCCAGTTCTAATATTTAAATCTATGCTGTACACCCAGTACCGCGCCTGGAGGTGTTCTCGCCAGGGAAGATGACTGGCCCATCCAGGGAACATGGCAGTTGCAGTAACCCTGCGGAATTTTCCTGCGTTCCTCAAGATGCACCAAGATATTTATCAGTTTCGCACCAAGAATTACAAGAATGGCTCGCCTCTATCTCGGAAAAATCATGCTCCGCTGGTGTGACTCCTGTCATACCCCCGTGCTTGGCAGGGCCTGTGCCTGCGGCGCCCCGACCCGCCCGGTGGCAGTTACACCGCCGGGAGACGCCCGTCCTGCATTCCCCGACGACGTCGAGCGGGTCAACCGCATATTCAGCGAGCACTTCGGGGTGCCGCTGATACCAGAGGGGCATCTTGCGCTCCTCAATAAAGTGCCCGCTGAGGACCGCATGGACGAGATCATCCTCGGTGGAGCGGTCGTGGGTGCGGTCCGCTACATCCCTGGAGAGCAGCGCTGGGAGCCTCTGCCGCGTCCAAACGCCGCGATCCTGATGCAGCCGACGAAACGCTATGTCATAGTCGACGATGGTGCCATCCCATCCATCAGGGACGAGGGAGCAAGCGTCCTTGCCCCCGGCCTTATCTCTATCGACCCGGCCGTCGTCGAAGGCGATCCGGTCTTTATCCTGACGAAAACCGGTGAGTGCATCGGCGTCGGCAGGGCAAAGGTCGATGCCGCCACCGCCGGGACGATGGAGAGGGGGGTTATCGTCCGGACGCGCAGGAACGTGCCCTCGGTCTGCATCCCGGGCGAGGCCACATGGGAGGATGCCGTTGCGGCGAACGAGGCCATTCTTGCAGAGTACGAATCCACGAGCATCCAGTTCGTCCGGGACGTGGCGGAGAAAAACCCGCTGCCACCCACGGTCTCCTACTCCGGTGGAAAGGACAGTCTCGCGACCCTGCTCATCGTCAGAAAAGCGCTCGGACCGGTGCCGCTCCTCTTTGCCGATACCGGGCTTGAGTTCCCGGAGACCTACGAGAATGTGGATACAGTTGCCGCCCGATACGGGCTTGACGTCCTCAGGGTCTGTGATGAAGAGACGTTCTGGGAGGAGTTTGAGGAGCGCGGCCCGCCTGCCGTCGACGACCGCTGGTGCTGCCGGGTCTGTAAACTCCATCCTCTCGGCCATCTGATCGACGAACATTTTGGGGAGTGTCTCTCATTCATCGGGCAGCGGAAGTACGAGTCGGTGCGGCGGATGCGGAGCCGGCGGGTCTGGCGGAACGCCCGCATCCCGCAACAGCTCTCCGCAGCCCCGATCCAGCAATGGACGGCGATGCACGTCTGGCTCTATATCTTCCGCGAGAAGGCCCCCTACAACCGTCTCTATGAACAAGGACTCGACCGCATTGGATGTTTCATCTGCCCCTCAAGCGACCTTGCGACGTTCGATATGATAAGAGACGTACGCCCGGTTCTCTGGTCGGCCTGGCTCGAGAGGCTCACCTGGTGGCAGGAGAGGCAGGGGTTGTCTCCCGACTGGGTCGAGCGCGGATTGTGGCGGAAACGGGGAGATGCGGATGAAGAAGAGGATAGTTATAATTGATTATGGGGTTGGGTTGGCACCTCAGCCCGGGGCCTCGAGCGAGCAGGAGGGCGGCGGCGATGGTTACGTCTGACCCTGAGGTGATCGCGTCTGCGGATGGTATCATCCTCCCTGGCTGGGGCGTTTTTGCGTGAGGGGATGGAGNTACTCGGGTTGCCTTGAGCAGATCGTCCTTGCCGCGGGTGGTGAGCACCACCATCTATATCCAGCCATTCGCCCCGGCCGTCAGGTTTGGACTTCACCTACGGGGTCCTGTTTCACCCCGAGAGGAGCGGTGCGGTCGGGCTCCGGATACCTGCAAACTTCATCGATCTGCTGCTGAGCTGGGCAAGCCCGGGCAAGAGTTTCCCTCCCCGGGTATCACCACACACTGCCCACGCCGCCACAAGACAGGATGTCCACTACCCGGGTGACCCCCGTTGAGGGGGACATATCACATAAAAATCCAATCAAAATCAGAAACGGGGTCCAGGTTGTTCGTTCCCAAACGGGACGCACCAGCGGCTACTGCACCCCGGTGATTTTCATCACTTGAGCCTGTGGCCGAAACGCGGCCTCATGGAGGTTTTCATCCGTGCAGCGCGGAGCAGCGCTTTGCGGCAGTTTATAAAAAAGAAACGGTCTGGTCAGTTATCGTTGTTGTGCCTCCGCAGTTCCTGCTCCCGGAGGACGTTGCGCTGGATCTTCCCCGATAAGGTCTTTGGGAGCTCCGACACAAACTCGATCGCTCTCGGGTACTTGTACGGGGCGGTGATCTTCCTGACATGTGCCTGGAGTTCTCTGACCAGTGACTCAGACGGCTGATAGCCAGGTTTCAGCACGATGAACGCCTTGACGATCATCCCCCGGATGAGATCAGGTGACCCGACGACTGCCGATTCCTGGACAGCCGGGTGCTCGAGGAGCGCGCTCTCAACCTCGAAAGGCCCGATGCGATAGCCGGAAGACTTGATGACGTCGTCGTCACGTCCGACGAACCAGAAGTAGCCGTCCTCGTCCATGCGTGCCTTATCGCCCGTGTAGTAGAACCCGTTCTGGAACGATGCCTGGTTCGCTTCAGGGTTATCCAGGTACTCCACGAAGAGCCCGACCGGGCG
>JGI24711J26586_10003089_pt1 | contig 11318 bp, 13 predicted proteins | sample BioPla3DNA1_FD_26586 | JGI IMG/M metagenome (IMG submission 26586)
AACGATAGACTTATATAACACATCAGAAACAAGGTCTAATCAGAANAGTCGTNCNNNTTNAATTANCANAAGCTNGGAAANGATATGACATACTTGTTTGTGAAGAGTTCAGTTGCCTTGAATTTCACATGAACAGGGACATGACCGGCTGGATTCTGAAAAATAGAATACAGGAGGTCTGTAAATGGAGAAATTACCAAAGCAGATACATGAAAATGGGATTGAATATATCCTTGTTGGGGACTACTATATCCCTGTCCTAAAGCTGACTGAAGAAACACGCCCTATCGGAAAATATGGCAGTCTGCACCGGGATTATCTGAAAGAGTGCCACCATGCCCGGTATAATGGTCTGCTTTTGACAGGAGAACTGTGGACATACCTTGCCGACTTGAATGAGCAGGCACAGGACAGGCTTGATACGATTATGGAGCAGATGAAAGTTGCTGAAGGTGTAACAGAGGAACTGAAAGCCGCTAATCAGATGGAGTGGGTGCGTTGCCTTAACAGTATTCACAATCGTGCAGAAGAAATTATATATGCGGAAATGGTCTATGTATAAGGTGGGCAATTTTGTTTTGAAAATGTCGGGTGCAGAGCCGCAAAATTGAATAAGAAACACAGCACATGATACTAAGGGAGCTACTGACCTGATTTTGAGGAAAGTAGCTCTTTTTCTGTACCATGCTTACGATTTCTTCCTGTCAAAAAGGGAGCGTATTTTTGACTTTCCACGCTGGCTGATAGCTGCCGGGTAAAGGCCTGATTTCTTGAAAACACGAATGAGTGTCAGGCGTTCTTCCTCTGAAAGAGTCATATACTCGATACCATTCATTTGGCAGATGGTATATGCCCGTCTTTCGTCAAGCGTTCCTTTAAATTTGAGGCAGTCTAACAGTATCATAGGAATTTTCTTTATCAGGTTGTTTGCCAGTGTTTCCTGCTCGGCAGTGGTCTTGTCAGTTTCGTGCCGGGTGCGTATGTCCTTAACAATCACATCAAGGTCATCATGGATAACCTGCTTGAAAAACATATCCTCGCTGACCTGCCCTAATTCCAAAGTACGCATATATACATCATTTTCATCTGTGGAGTATTGCTCCATTACTGTCTGTCGGGCAGCGTCCAGCACAATGTTCATGTCATGGAAACGCATATCAGCAATGCGGTCAACACAGATTTGCATATCAGCAAGCAGGCGTGGAAAAACCGGATGGCATATCATTTCACAAATCAGCCTGTTATTCAATGTACTGCTTTTTAATAAATCTACTGTGGAATCATCCAAATGCAACTCACTAAGGGAAGTGTTTGGATGATTTTTATTTTCAGTAAGTCCCATGAGATAGTCTAGGGACAGACCGTAATATTCTGCCAGCTTGGCAAGATTAAAGGGACTCATATCCGTACAGTCATCTTTTTCGTATCGGTCAAGGGTGGACTTGGATATGCCTGTTGCCTCTGCAAGTTCTGCCAGTGACATATGGCGGTTTACCCTCTCGTCCTTTAATTTCTCCTGAATGGTTAATTTAACATACATGGTGTATCTCCTCTCGAAGCAATATACGAAAGAATTATAGCACAGTTTTCCAAAAGGTGGGATATTTTCGATTTTCGGCTCTTTTTCCCACCTTTCGGACATACGGGAGAAGCCGGTTTATTTTGTTATCCTTTCATTGTCACAGGATAAAAGAAAACAGAATGACCGGCTGCAAGTGATACGGTTTCCGGGGAAGTAGTGCCATGATAGGAGCATACCAAAGAAACGGACAACGCTGGGAAGAACTTCGGGCAGGAACGGATTGTAGATAAAACGGCAGAAAAACAACAGAATCAATTTATGGAGGTTAGGAACATGAAGTTAAGTATTGAGGAAAAGAAAATTTTATATGCTTTCGGGTGTATGAGCCATGAAAACACCGTATACCGGCTGAAATGGATTACCGCACTGACAGTGGATGCAAAGGTAAAGCGGAAAATGCTGTGCCTTGCAAGAAAGCTGGATAAGGAGAGTGTCGGGGAATGGTATTCCTGCTTTTATCGCAGGTTACGCATGGAAATGGAGAGATATTTTGAAGCAAAGAAGCATATCCGCATGGTGGAGAAAAGCACAGATTGGGAGGAAGTTTATGGGAAAGCTGTCTAAGTATGAGAAGGAAACAATAGTGAATTTCAATGAGGGAGAAACGGAGGCTACTGTTTATACTCACAACGCAGACTTAAAACGGAGGCTTGCAGAGTTTAGCAGGAAGTACCCTGCACTTTGCAGGATGAAGTGCGAGAATGGTGCAGGTGGAGTCACTTATGTGTTGGAGAAGTCAAGACTGTCAATCCGTCTTGTACCGCCTTACAGTGAGGAACGCAGGGCGGCTGCAAGAGAGTATGCAAGACAGCATGGTTTCCAGAGCGTACAGCTGGAACGGAAAACAGCATAATAAAGGTAGGGTGCGGTCAAAATAACAGGTGCAGACCTATTGTTTTGACTGCAAGCTGGTTGAAGCATAGAAAGATGTGATGTAGTTGAAAATGGGGGTGTTTAATGAGTGCAGAAAAGTAAAAATAAAGAAGTATGGAGGTTTGCATGGAAGATAAGAAAATACTTGGATATATGCGTGTGAGTAGCCGGGAACAGAACGAAGATAGGCAGAGAGTGGCTTTGCTTGAAATGGGTGTTCCCGAAGCAAATATTTATGTGGATAAATTATCAGGGAAAGATTTTAACCGTCCACAGTACAAAAAGATGTTGAGGAAGTTGGATAAAAATACTGTGCTATATGTAAAATCCATTGACCGTTTAGGGCGTAATTATGCAGATTTGAATGAGCAGTGGAGAATTATTACAAAGGAGAAAGGGGCGGATATTGTAGTGATTGATATGCCACTTTTAGATACCAGACGAGAGAAAAATTTGCTGGGTACTTTTATCAGTGATATTGTACTGGCACTTTTATCTTATGTTGCAGAGAATGAAAGAATAAATATAAAGCAGAGACAGGCGGAAGGAATTGCGGTTGCAAAAGCAAGGGGAGTCAAATTTGGCAGACCACCAAGACCTATTCCCGATAATTTTTATGATGTATACCAGCAGTGGAAAGCAAAGAAAATTACATTGAAACAGGCGGCTATGTTGTGTGATATGCCTGAAACAACATTTTTTGATAAAGCAAAAAAATTCGGAAAAGACTGATTTTTAAAGCACAAAAAAACTCGAATAAGTATACCTTTTTGTGGAACACAAAAAAGCGGATAAATTATGCGAGTTTTTGTAGAATTTTCATAATAAATATTGAAAAAACACTCAATTTTTGCTATGATGGATAAGGAATATTTTGTATAGTTGAAAACTCGGTAAGGTATACTTTACCGAAGCTGTACATAGTCCCACAAATATTTTTAAAGTGTAAGGAAGATGAGAGAGAAGAATAAAGGGAAAATGGTATTACATTGTGTGATTCCAATTTTAGTTGGCGCAGTTATTTACTATCTGTTTTCACCTAATGTAATTTTTGTTAAATGGTTAGATAAGATAATTGGATGTGCTATACATTTTGATTATATATTAGAAAATGTTTTATTGGTACGAATTATTAGATTTTATTTTCTTGATATGTTGTGGGGCTATGCGTTAGTTTTTGCATTATATTTAATTCTGGGTAATAATACAGCAAGTCTGAAGCATATATTTTGCATTTCGTTTGTCTTTTCGGCGTTTATGGAAATTCTTCAATTAACATCTTTTGCAAACGGAACTTTTGATTTTATGGATATTTTCTTTGAGTTTCTTGCTGAGATGTTTGCTGTGTTTATTATAAAAAAAATTACTCTTGAGGAGGATAAAAAATGAGAAAGAAAACAAAGTTATTGGCGGTATTGTTGTGTTTAGCATTATTTGCGTCTATGGCACTTGGAAGTGGTTCTTCAGATTCAGGAGAGGATAAAGAAATTACAAATGTGACTAATCCAAATTCTGAAAAAGAGTCAGACAATGCTCAGGCGGAAGATAATGCAACTACAGAGGATAATGCGGAAGATACTTCTGCTGTAACAATTGAAGAACAGGTGTTATTTGAAGGTAATGATATTAAAATAACAGCTACTGGAATGGAAGATGGATTATTTGGTACAGAACTTAAATTGTTAATTGAAAATAATTCAAGTAAGACTGTGACAATACAGGCTCGAAATTCTAATGTGAATGGTTTTATGGTAGATACCATGATGTCAGCTGATGTGGCGGCTGGGAAAAAGGCAAATGACTCTTTAACATTTCAAACTTCTGGATTAAAGGACTGTGGAATTGAAACCATTGCAACAATGGAGTTCTCATTTCACATTATGGATGCAGAAACATGGGAAGACATTGTTGATACAGATATGATTATTGTAAATACATCAGTTGCTTCTACATATGTACAGGAAGTAGATGATTCGGGAGAAGTTCTGGTTGAAGCAAACGGAGTTAAAATCGTAGGCAAAGGATTGTCTGCGGATGATTCTTTTTGGGGACCGGGCGTAATTCTTTATATTGAAAACAATTCTGATAAAAATATTACAATTCAGACAAGAGATGTGTCTGTAAATGGGTTCATGGTTGAAACAATCATGTCGGAAGAGATAGTTGCTGGTAAAAAAGCAATGAGTGCTGTTCAGTTCCTTTCAACTGATTTAGAATCCAATTCTATTACGGATATAACAGATGTTGAATTGTATTTCCATATTTTTGATACAGAATCTTGGGATACTGTATTTGATTCAGATGTAATAGCTATATCATTTTAATGATAAAAAGGAAGGGGGATTATTTTGAAAACATGGAAATTAGTTTCTGGCATATTGTGCATGGTATTGTTCATCATGGTTATGTTTCAATCATGTGCGGCAGGGTTATCTAATGCAATTGAAGGAAGTGGAGAAATTTCAGGAAGTGCTGGTGTATTTGTTGCACTTATGATGCTTACCGGCGGTATTGTTTCGGTAGCAACGAGAAAATCGAGTGGCAAGGGTGGTAATATTGCACTTATTGTATTATTTGGGTTAGCGTCACTTGTTGGATTTTCGGGATATGGAAGTTTTAGTGACCTTGCAATATGGTCTGGATGGTGTTTAATAAATGCTATTATGGCTGTAATATGTTTAATTAAAAAAGATAAAAAACAAGAATAAGATTTAGGATGTGGAGCGATTATGTTGATATATATATAATCGCTTTACTTGTAGTAATGGTAGGGGAAAAAACATTTTATATAAGCAACAACATATTTTATTTTAAAGAAAATATGCAAGCCGGTAAACGAAACTTTTGAAAAAGAGTATCGGATACCGGCTAATTTTTTGCAGAAAAGCTACGAGGTAGCGTTCTGTAAAACCGTAGGAATTGAGCAAGGCTATTCTTTATCAGGCGAGAGAAATTTCTACGGAGGGTGTACAGAGGGCGAAGCCCTTTGGTGGGGTTAAGGGGCAAAGCCCATTAGCAGGTTGAGGGCGGCAGCCTCATCGGGTCAAGGGTGAAACGCCTTGCCCTAGTTCAGAGCGGGAGCGTCTGACCCAGTGGATTGTTGCCTGCGACAATCCGTACTGGGTATTATCTGACGCAAAATTCGCAGAAAATGGCAGCAAGCTGCCCCCTCTTATGCTACCCGGAAAGAAAGGAGGAACGAATGAAACTGACAAGACATAACGGCAGAGCTGGAAAAAATGGTGCTTACAATCCAAAGCACAATGACCGCAGATTTGATGTGGAAAACAGTGAACACATTGACCCGGTAAGGGCAAGAAGAAATATTTATTGGGACTGCTATCAAGGGCTGTCAAGTGAAGCAGTCGGAGAAGGCAAAAAGGAATATTCCTTTGAAGATGTGGAGCGGCTTTATTACTTTGAGCATTACGCAGACCATGTGCAGGCACAGAATGAAAGAAATGAAAAATCAAGGCATATTGAACGCAACCGCACTGTGGAGGATTTGCTGAAAAATAACAAGACCTGCCCGGAAGAATCCATTTATCAGATTGGCACGATTGAGGAGTCCGTTTCGGGAGAAACGCTTGCCATGATTGCCACTGATTTTTTTGCAGAAATGGAGCAAAGATATGGGGAGCATTTCCACATTCTCGATTGGGCGTTGCATGTGGACGAGGGGACACCGCACATTCACGAAAGGCATGTGTTTGATTGTGAAAACAGGTACGGGGAGTTGTGTCCCCAACAGGAAAAGGCATTGGAGAAATTAGGTGTACCACTGCCCTGTCCCGACAAACCAAAAGGAAAAAATAATAACCGCAAGCTGACCTTTGATAAGGAGTGCCGGGAACTGCTTTTTGCGGTCTGTCAGAGGCATGGACTGTACTTGGAAAAAGAACCTGCCTATGGTGGGCGCGGCTATCTTGAAAAGCAGGATTATATTCTGGAAAAACAAAAAGAAAAGCTGACGGAAGCAAGGCAGATGATAGCTGCTTCGGAACAGATTATTGCACAAAAGGAACAGCAGATTGAGCAGAAAGAGCAGGTGCTGGAGGAGCTTACGCTGAAGATAGAGGATGTGGAGGGTATTGTGTCAGAGGTGGCAGAAAAAGCCTATGAGAAAGCCTGTGAGGTGGTAACGGATACAGTTACGGAGCAGACAAGGAATGAGGACATAAAAGCCATTGAGCAGTATTCAGAATGGCTGTCAAAGTCGGAACGAAAAGCGGCACAGAATTTGAGGGATTATGCAGTGAAGCAGTTGGAAAAAGTGGTGGAGAAAATTGAAAAACTTGCAGTAACGGTTGCCCAAAAGATAGTACAGACCTTGCAGGAGCCGGAGAAGAAAAAGGCAAATGTGGAGCAGGTAAAAAAGGTGGCAAGGCAGTCCTTAAAGGATAAATTAAAGGTAAATAAGGCAGAGGTGGATAGGCGTGAGGCAGAGAAAAAGCAGACAGGTTTACCACTACGGAAAAAACAAAATATGGAGCTTTAATGAACATCTGATTTTGAAATAAAGTCGGGTGTTTTTTGTTGCTCATTTTTACGGGTGCAGACAGCAAGGAAAGGAGATGTTAGTGAGAATGAATGTATTTGAGGCAGTGAAGCAGTCTGTTACCACAAGGCAGGCTGCGGAGATGTACGGTTTTAAGGTAAAACGGGCAGGGATGATAGTCTGTCCGTTTCATAATGACAAAAATCCCAGCATGAAGGTGGATAAACGCTTTCATTGCTTTGGCTGTGGAGAGGATGGGGATGTGATTGATTTTACTGCTAAGCTGTTTGGTCTTGGCTTAAAAGAGGCGGCTGTGAAGCTGGCAGAGGATTTTGGTATTGCCTATGACAGCAGGGGCAGAGCCTCTCCACAGAAAGAACCTATAAGGATAAAATTAGCACAGATTCAGCAGTCCAAAAAGGAAGAACAGGACTGTTACAGGGTGCTGTGTGATTATCTTCATTCTCTGTATGAGTGGAAAGAAAAATATGCTCCAAAGCCGGAGGATGGGTCGTGGAATCCCCTATTTGTGGAGGCATTACAGAACATTACCCATGTGGAGTATCTCTTGGACATTTTTCTGTTTGGGAAGAAAGAGGATAAGGAAAAAATCGTAAAGGAGCATGGAAAGGAGGTCAGGGAGCTTGGAAAACGGTTATCAGACATTAACGCCGGGCAGGGACGAAGCAACATCACAGACATCAGAGCCTACAAAGCCGGCAGGGAGTGTGGCAGAGGTCAGAGATATGCTGGAAATGACAGATAAAGGCAATGTCAGAAATACCATTGGAAACTGTCTAACCGCTTTTCAGTATGACCCGGTACTGCACCATGCTATCCGCTACAATCTTTTGACGGAGCGTGTGGATGTGGTAAAGCCTCTGTGGTGGGAAAAGACCACATCTGCACTTACGGATACGGATGTGTGCTATTTCATGTATTATCTGGAGAAAAAATATGGTCTTACAAGTGAAAAGCACATTCAGAAGGCGATTCGGCTGACAGCAGACCAGAACCGCTACCACCCTGTAAGGGATTATCTAAATTCCCTTTCGTGGGACGGAAAAGAGCGTATCCGTTATGCTCTTTCACATTTCTTGGGTGCAGAAAGCAGTGATTACACCTATGAAGCCCTGCGACTGTTCATGTTAGGGGCAATCCACAGGGTATTTAAGCCGGGGTGCAAGTTTGAGGTTATGCTGTGTCTTGTGGGCGGACAGGGTGTAGGAAAGTCCACCTTTTTCCGTCTGCTGGCAGTAAAGGACGAATGGTTTACGGACGATTTAAAGAAGCTGGATGATGATAATGTTTACCGCAAGTTGCAGGGGCATTGGATAATTGAAATGTCGGAAATGCTTGCCACAGCCAACGCAAAAAGCATTGAGGAAATCAAGTCTTTTCTTAGCAGGGCAAAGGAAGTCTATAAAATCCCCTATGAAACCCACCCGGCAGACCGCATGAGGCAGTGTGTGTTTGGCGGCACTTCCAACACCATTGACTTTCTGCCCCTTGACCGAACCGGGAACAGACGGTTTCTGCCTGTTATGGTAGAGCCGGACAAAGCTAAGGTGCATATCCTTGATGATGAGGCACAGTCAAGGGCATATATGGAGCAGATGTGGGCGGAGGCTATGAGCATTTACCGAAGTGGCAGCTACCGCCTTGCCTTTTCCCCTGCCATGCAGGAATACCTAAAGGAACACCAGACGGATTTTATGCCGGAGGACACTAAGGCAGGAATGATTGTGGATTTCTTGGAAAGCTACAAGGGAAATATGGTGTGTTCCAAACAGCTTTACAGGGAGGCATTGCACCATGACTATGAAGAACCAAAGCAATGGGAAATCAGAGAAATCAACGATATTATGAACCATTCCGTTACCGGGTGGCAGGCGTTTAAAAATCCAAAGGTATTTGCCGGTTATGGCAGACAGAAAGGGTGGATTCGTGCAACCGGCTCATGCAACGGGGTGGAAAACGGATGGATGGACTTTCAAAAATTGTCGGAGGAAGAAGCCCGACAGATAGAGTTGATTTTTGCAAAACAGGAGCCGGTTGCATAGCCCGTTACTGTCCCGTTGCTTGGTGCGTTGCAGGGCTAAATCCTTGATTTATGGGACTTTTACCACTACTGCAACCAATGCAACCGATAATTATAAAAATAAAAAAATAACAAAACAGATACATCAATATCTGCCTGACAAAGTAAGAATCTAAGTTTTTTGATGTCCGTTGCAGGACTTCGTTGCACTTCTTATTTGTCGGGCATATTTTTTGAGGAGGAAAAGCCTATGGCAGAAAAACAGAATAAAGAAAAAGAGAGAAAGAATAAGGTGCAGTTTACGGTGGTGCGTGAATTTGCAGGTGGGCAGACCATGAAGGAAGCCTTTGAACACCTAATTGAAAAGCAGACCTGCAATCATTTTGAGGCATGGCTGGATAAGAAAGCTTCGTAAAACAGTTGAAATACGGGCAGGGGCATGGTATTATAATGGAGTCATGTCCCTGTTCATAGAAGGAGAAAATTTATGAACAGGAAATCAAAATCAAATCAGAAAATAACTGCCCTTTATTGCAGACTGTCCCTTGAAGATGGGGGAAATGCCGAGAGCATGAGTATCAGCAACCAGAAGCTGATGCTTGCGGAGTATGCGGAAAGAAACGGAATGTTTCAGCATGAATACTATGTGGATGACGGTTATACAGGTCGCAATTTTAACCGCCCGGCATTTCAGCGTATGATAGCAGACATTGAAGCAGGAAAAGTGGGTTGCGTGATTACCAAAGACCTTTCAAGACTTGGGCGTAATTATATTGAGGCAGGCAGTTATATCGAAATCTTTTTTCCGAAGCACAATGTAAGATATATTGCTATTACAGACGGAGTAGACAGCCTGACAAGGCAGGAGATGGACATTACGCCTTTTAAAAATATCCTCAATGATATGTATAGCAGGGATATTTCCAAAAAGGTGCTTGCAGGGCGAATGACACGCTCAAGGCAGGGGAAATTTTGCGGAGGACAGCCACCGCTGGGACTTATGCGTGACCCGGATGACAACGGACATCTGATTATTGACCCGGAAACAGCCCCTATCATCAGACGGATTTATGACCTTGCCCTTGACGGAATGGGGTGCATGAAAATAGCAAAGCAGCTTATGGAAGAAAAAGTGCCTATTTCAAGGATAAAGCATGGTACGGACTGTGATGTGAATTATTATTCGTGGGGCGGTTCAAGAATCAGCCACATATTGAGAAATCCTTTTTATAAAGGGGCACATCTGGTCTGCCGGACACATCAGAAGGGTATCCGCTCCGGCACTGTTGACTTCATTCCTCGTGAGGATTGGGAAATCATTGATAACTGCCATGAGGCAATCATTACACCGCAGGAATGGGAACGGGTGCAGGAAATCATTGACCGCAGACCGCCTATCATGGAGGGAAACAGTTGTCCGTTTTACAACCTTTTTCATGGGCTTGTTTACTGTGCTACCTGTGGGAAGTCCATGCAGGTGCGTTATGAAAAGGTGGGAAGAACCGGCAAAAACCGCTTTACCGGGGAAGAAAGAGAACCCATTGACAAGGCATATTATATCTGTCAGACCTATAACAGATTAGGAAAAAACGCCTGTTCAAGCCATAAAATCGAAGCAAGGGACTTATATAATCTTGTACTGAATGACATTCAGGAATTGGCAGCTATGGCATTGAAAGATGCGGACGCATTTTATCAGCGTCTGACAAAGCGAATGGAAAACCGCTATCTTGCCGACATTTCAGACATCAAGAAAGAAATGGCATTGATTGGCGCAAGGAATAAAGAGATTGATGATATGTTTTTAAATCTTTATACCGATAAATCCAAAGGGATTCTGTCAGAACAGCGTTTTATGAAGCTGACCGCCGCTTTGGAGCAGGAACAGGAACAGAACCAACGCAGGATGCAGGAGCTTACGCAGATGATGAGGCAGTCAGACGGACAGGAAAATGATGTAAAGACCTTTATCAAAGAAATTAGGCAGTATGCCACTGTAAAAGAATTAGATGAAGCTGTATTGAACCGACTGATTGACCGTATTCTGATAGGGGAATTGAGAAAAGAGGGCAAACAGAAATATCAGGAAGTCAAAATCATTTATAACTTTGTGGGAGAAATACCGCAGACAGCAGAATAAAACAAGAGAGAGAACCTTTCCTTTAACCGGGAGAGGTTATTTTTTTGCCCTTTTTTGAACTCGTCACTTGACAAGATGTCAAAGAGTTGATGAGCATAGATGAATTGGCGGTGCTCGATGGGGGGAAGTGCATTTTGCAGCTTCGCGGAGTGCGGCCATTTCTATCGTCCAAGTACGACATCAC
>JGI24711J26586_10003094_pt1 | contig 11311 bp, 9 predicted proteins | sample BioPla3DNA1_FD_26586 | JGI IMG/M metagenome (IMG submission 26586)
TAACTATAATATTTATTCGAAATTTGATTCCATTTATTATTTAGCTCATCTTTTTTCTTTTTATAATACCAATCTCTTATAAGATAAGACATACGATCTATTATAATTTCATATTCTAAAGTTAAATAAAATATTTCTGAATGAATATCTAATTGAGACTTGAAACTATTTATAAGGTCTATTGATTTTTCACATATCCTACTAGTTTCTTTATAAGTATCCTTTAAATTTAAATATCTTCTAAAGACAAATGATGAAATAAATAACCTAGCAAAAAAAGAACTTTTTTCATTAATCCCTTGCCTAACTGACAAAAAGAATACAGTAATAGCTAAAATAACTAATAATACAAAATATAATGTTTTAAAAAATGATATTAAATTTTTTGTCCAAAATGCACTTTCATGCACATTAGCTAATAGTTTCAAATCACCATTGCTAATAAAATCATTAGTATAATATCCATTATAATCAGTTTCACATTTCTTGGTTCCGAGAGCATTGTCAAAAAGATGTTGTCTACGTATTCTATCACCATTATGTTTATACTCATCTCTATATTCTTCCAAAATAAAAATTATTACTGCTAATACTACTGTCAGTAGCCAATTAATATTACGAAGTCCTTGAATTTTCGAACCTAACAGTACTGTCAATAATGCTAAAAGTGTAAAAAATATCCAAAGCCTATCTAGTAAAATAGCTCTCTTAAAGTATTTATCTTGAGGTGGAATTGATTTTTCTTCTATATTCATTTAAATAACTCATCTCCTTTTTTATTAATAAAATTTCAGTCTTTACTATAGGTGAAAATCCATCTTTTAAGGTTTCTAAAATTAAGGGTCCATGACAGTTTCTTATTTTCTTATCAGAATTACATGGACACGGATAATGCCCTCTATAATTGTTTAGTGCTATAATTTTCATTAATGCCAATGTAGATTCTACACTTTCTAAATTGAATTTATCCATCCAATAAGAAAGAACTCCCAATGTACCATGACTTCTTTCTCCATAAGGGTATTGCCCATTATATTTATAATAATAAGTTAAAGTATAAAAAAAAGAATCTAAAGTTTTTACTAAAAACTCATTTATATCGTTTTTTAAAGCTATATCATATAAATCTGAGGGGGTTCCTAGACATAACTCACCATCACTATAAATATGTTCATAATCTTTATATCTATTTTTTTCTTTGATAAATACTTTAGGTATATTATTTGGGTAATTTTTATTTATTGTTATTTCAATTTCATAATTTTTAGACAAAAAAATCTTATTGTGCTTTGCTTTTAAAATATAAGTTCCTGATAATATTATTTCTGTTTCTGTTTCTGTCTCAATATTAATTTTGTCTTGTTTTATAAAAAAACAATCTAGACTATTTCTACCCATCATTATTACATCTCCACGGCTGAATAGGATGTATATCTCTGTATTTATCATCCAAATTATCTGTTGATATTCCAAACACTGATCTTAACTCATTATTTGAACTTTCTCCTCTTGTTAAATCTTTTTCTAACTCACTAATCCACTTTATAAATTCTTTTGCAGTTTTATCAGTCCAAGAATCTGTTAAGTTATCCTTCGGATTTACAGGATTTAAAAGTTCCCATCTATTATTACCACTTCGTTTAATCTTTTCAGCAAAAACTGATTTTAACATACTATTATCATCTTTTAATATAAATTCCATACCTCTAGTATTTTCATACATCATATTCAATAAATTTGATAAATCTAAAGTCTCATGACTCTCAGCAACTAAATATGATACTAGAGTAGTTATAATCGCAGAAATAGGCTTTTCATTATTTAAATTTGATCTATCATAATATATATCCCTATGTCTTTTTAAAATTTGAATTGTTCTCTGTAAAGGTGTTTTTATTCTATAGTCTGGTATTTCTTCTATAGAAGCAAATATATGTCTACTTTCTTTAAATATTTCTTTTTTAATCTTATTTCTATAATCTATATACTCTTGATTATTTATACTTTCAAACCATAGTGCAAATCCCTCCGGATTTGCAGAAATCCAACTGCCTTCCTTACCATCCGAATCAGGTATAATAATAAACTCATTTGCTATATCTGACTCTATATTATATTTAAATAGTTCCTTTTTGAATTCTTCATTTGCTTGTAGCGCTGGAACTATATCTATATTAAACCCAATATTATCTTGTATGTCAGCATATTCAATCGTCCAACATCTATCATATTCCTTTAATCTAGATCTATATATTTCATTTTCTTTAAGTATATCTCCTATAATATTCTTAAATTCTACAGGAGTATATTTATTTTTATCATAGAAGCATTTACAAATAAAATCCAAATCATAGTTCCGATCCTTGCCCTTCCTATATGGTCTTACAACTGTGCCCTGTCTAAAGGATCCTTGTGGGTATATTTCTACATCTAGCCCCTTAGATTCTAAATATTTAGCAATATTTTTATACTTTTCTTCAGCATTTTTATACATAGTTTCATTAATATCTAAATTATCCACAATTTCTAGTATTAAATCTTTGTTTTTCACTAATTATATTCCTCCTTATAACTCCATTATTATCTTACTATCTAATATATTCTTTCTTTCTTCCCAGTCAGGCATTAAAAGAAAAAGCATTTTATAGAAGTTTTCATCATGATTTTTATATATAAAATGAATTAATTCATGAAGTATAACATAATCAATACAATCTTTTGGTGCCTTTATTAGAACTTCATTTAAAATTATATTTTTTTCATTTATATAACAAGATCCCCATCTATTTTTCATCTTACGAAACTTAAGTTCTGGGTACTCTACACCATAATTTTTTACCAAAGGATAGATCCTATCTAATGCTTCTCTAAAAATTATTTCCCTTCTCTTATCATACCAACTTTTAAGAAGTCTTTCCTTCTTTAGCCTATTATCAATTTCTCTTGTATAAAGATAGATATATCCTCTATAAAATTTAACAAAATCTTCATTACTTTCAATAACTTTAAGCCTGTACTGTCTACCAAGATACCTAAAACTTTCACCAGATACGAAGTCTTTTTCTGGCATCTTTAAAGGTCTGACACTATCAAAATAATCTATATTTTTTATAATCCAATTCCCCTTAGACCTTATAAAGTCCTCTATTAATTCTAAGGAAGTGTCGTAATTAGCTGATACATAAACCTCACTAGAAGGCTTTACTGTTAAATTAATATTTTTTACATCTTTTCTTTCTAAGCTATACTCAATAGTCCTAGTACCAAAGTTTATTTCACTTTTAAACATCCTAATATCTCTCCAATGCAATTTTTCTAAGACCATCATTTAACTTATCTATCTTTTCCCAATCAGGTTCAAGCCCATGACTTACGTAAAAATCATATAGTAAATCTTCTATTTCTTGTTCAATCTTATTATTCACATCTGTATTCTTATGCCAATCAACCTTTTTATTGGAAATAATAATCTCTTTAACTTCTTTAGATATCTCTCCTAAATCATCCTTAGTAAAACTTTTACTAGCCCCGTAAGCCTCATCATCTTCACATACAAGTCCATATATATTTCCGTAAAATGCTTGAGAATCATCGTCATCACTAATAAGATCTGGATAAGAAATTATAGTCTTTTTCTCAAAATCATCTAGATGTCTAGACATTTCCTCAAAATACTCCTTCTCGCTTATTCTCTTGTCCCTATATTTATTTAAGGTATCATCTATCATTTGTGAAAACTTCTTATAATAGTAAGGATCCCTGTTATAACTATCATTTATAGTCCTAGTTAATCGACTACGTATAGCATCAGCCATAGATGCATCTGAGTCCAATCTCTGTAACTCTTCTCTAAAGGCCTCCTTATCAGTTAATTCCAACTCATAAGTTATACGACTTATACCTTCTGCAGCAACGTGTTGATCCATTATTTTTTGCATTTGAGGATCATATTCATCAAAATCCAGTTTGTCACCATATCTAAGACTTACATTTTTTCTAAGAGCAGTATAAAACTTATAATCTTTTTCATAAGATGTTATTTCCGACTCAATTTTATTGTAAACATTATCTAAACTTATGGCTAAATCTAAGCTCTTCTTTAACTTACTTAATTTTTTATAAAAATCCTTTCTTATATCTTCCTCTGCCAGTGAAAGTTCCAATAATTCAATATCTTCCTTATTCTTTACAGACCTAAATATATCCAAAAGATTTGAGTGGTCCTGCCTAAGCTCTCCTATAACTTCCAAAGAATCATAAAGAGCATTCTTTAAGTCCTTAGGGTCAAACTTTTCAAGACCTGCACCCGAATATACTTCCATAGCATTATTTAAATCAGTTAAAAGGCCTCTAAAGTCAATTATTATTCCCCTATCTTTATTAGGACTTAACCTATTTACCCTTGCAATAGCTTGTAAGAGAGTATGCTCCTTTAAAGGCTTATCTATATAAAGCACCTGGGCTAGAGGAGCATCAAAACCCGTCAAAAGCTTGTCTACTACAATTAATATATCTATATCTCCAGCTATAAAATTTTCCTTTATACTACTTTCATAACTAGCCTCATCACCATATTTATCCATCATTTTATTCCAAAAGTTAATCTCTAATTTTTTGGATTCCTTATCTAGCTCATCATGACCTTCTCTCATATCTGGTTTAGATATAACTACCTCAGTTCTAAGATCTCCCAACTCATCAAAATGCTCCTTATATCTTATGGCATCTATTTTTTTATCCGTAGCCAGCATAGCATTAAAATCCGTTGACTTTAAAGACTTTAAAAAATGTTGATTTATCCTAAAAGATATAAGTCCTATTCTTTGGTCTGAAGATGCTAGCCTACTAAAAGCACTCCATCTCTCCATAACCTTTCTCTTATCAGCCTCATCAAGCCTTCTTGTAATAATCTCAAGGTTAGTGTCTATGGCCTTTTGATTTACACTCTGGTCTACCATAAGCCCTTCATAGTAAAGTGGAAGAATTGTCCTATCTTTTACAGCGTCTGCTATGGTATAGGTATGGATCAGACTTCCAAACTTCATCATAGTATTTTTATCTTCCTTCATAAGAGGAGTCCCTGTAAATCCTAAATATGAAGCATTAGGGAATATTTTTCTCATCTTACTATGAAGCTTTCCATACTGGGTTCTATGCGACTCATCAACTAAAATAAAAATATCCTGAGACTCTACAGGTCTGGCTATATTAGCCGCTGTTTCAAATTTATGCACTAGACTAGTGATTATATCGGCTCCATCATCTTCTATCAGTTTAACCAGATGTCGTCCTGTAGTTGCCTTATTTGGCCTTAGACTAGTATGACTAAAAGTATTATAAATCTGATTGTCTAAATCAATTCTATCTGTTACTACAATAACCTTAGGTTTTAAATGGCCATATATTGAAAATATATACTTAGATAGCATGACCATAGTTAAACTCTTACCACTTCCCTGAGTGTGCCAGATTACACCTGATTTCCTATTTCCATTATCATCCCTTTCTTCTATGGTTTTAAGAATCTCCTTAACACCAAAGTACTGCTGATACCTGGCAATCTTTTTAACATTCTTATCAAAGACTGTGAAAAACCTCATTATCTCCAGAAATCTTTCCTTGGATAGAAGAGATATTATATCCTTATCCTGCCTACTAGGCTCCCTTGAAGATATAATCTCTCCAAGCTTAGATGCTAAAAAACTTTCATCCTCCTCCCTCCAAATTGACCAAAATTTTTCTGGAGTCCCACAAGTTCCATACCTAAACTCATTTTTATTACTGGCAAGAGTGAGCTGTATATACTTAAAAAGATTTGGGCAATAGTCTTTTCCCTGGTTTCTGATGGTTTGGCTTATTCCCTCTCTTACTGGAACAGAAGATCTCTTCAACTCTATAGTAGTAAGGGGGATTCCATTTATAAAAGTAACCAGGTCTACTCTAATATTATCCCTTCCATTTTCCCTAGTAACTACATACTCTTCAGTAAAAGAAAATTCATTATTATCTATATTATCCCAGTCTATATATTTAAAGTTAAAGGACATCTGAACTCCATCAGCTAGAAGAACCCTGTAGCTTTTACCATATATAAGCAGTTCATAGATTTTCTCATTAGCCCTTATAAGACCTTCACTAAGATCTATATCTAAATCTTTTATAGCCCTATCTATAATGGATTTATCAAACTTATAGGTCTCCCCCCTATGTTCATAGGAATTAATTTTATCTAGATTTTCTCTCAGTATAGGCCTAAGAAGAGGGTTATATAAGCCCTCCCTATATTTTTCTATGGCATCTGGGGCTATATAGTTGTAGCCTAAACCCTTAAGAACTTCTATAGCTGGTTTTTTACTTGCCTTTTCTTCTCCAAATATATCCATAAAATCCCTCCTAAACTCTTACTATACCTTTTAAAAGTAACTGCATTAGACCCTTCTTTTCTTCTTCTAGTTCTTCTATAAGTTTTTCTAGTAGATCTATCTCCCTATCAGCAGTAGCTAGGACCTCTGCTATGGCCTTCTGTTCTTCTAAGTCTGGAATCCTAATTTTAATTCCATTAAAATCTTTTATTGATAAAGTATATCTTGTAGATCCTGTAGCTAGACTATAAAACTGTTTATGAATCTCTATATTGTTAAAGCAATATGCCCTAAATATTAAATCCATATCAAAATTTTTATATAGCCTAAATCTAATTAAATGGTAACTATATAATAGATTATCAATATTATCTAAAACAACTGATGATCTTCCTATATCCTCTCTAGTTTCAGATGATGGTGTGAAAAATATATCTCCCTTCAATACATCTGATACCTGTAATTGACTATTACTAGCTGTCGATTCAACAAATTTAATCTCTCTGCATATAGTATTATTATTATATACATCCATATAATTTAATAAATTTATAGGATGTTCATTTTTTCTAATCTTTTTATCTACTGAACTCGTTTTAAATTCTCCTATCTCTCCCAACCTAACTTCCTTCCAAGGTCCAGTAAAGCCTCCTAGTCTTTTCTCCCCTGTTAAAAGTAGCTGCATCAGACCTTTTTTCCTTTCCTTTTTCTCCTCTAAAAGCTTGCCATAGGACTCTATGGCCCTATCCCAGGTGGAAAGTATATCTGCTATTTTTTCCTGTTCTGAAATTTCAGGAAATGCTATATATAAACTATAGAAATCACCATGTGTCAAATCTGGTATAGTACTAGTTCCTGCTAATTTTTTTATTTCATGTTGAATATCATCACTTTCCAATCTATAAATTAAAAATAACCTATTAATAGCCTCTTCATCGTATCTAATTTTAAAAAAGTTATTATGGAAAACCCCTTCTATCCCCGATACAACTATCCCTGTATTTCCAGTGCGTGTCATTAATATATCTTCTTTGTTTGATATTACATTACTGTTTGGTTTTTCTATATATTCTATATTATAATTTTTATTTTTAAGATTATTTATCAACTCATTAGTTATATATATATATCTATCTTCTCCAGCTGAATTTAATCTATCTTTTATAGGTATTTGTAAACCTTGACTTACTTTAAATAATTCTGAAAACTTCTTAACATCCCAATCCTCTGGTACAATCCCTACTTTAGTCTTCCTATATCCCTTAGGAACCAGCCCCTGATCTATGGCTTTCCATCGTTCTTTTATATTTTTATCCACCTTTTATACCTCCTTAAAGCTCATTTATCCTGTATCTTTCTATGGCTATGGCATCATCCCTATCTAGGAAGGTTCCATATATATAAAGCTTGCTACTGCCCTTTTTCTTTAGGACACTGAGCCTCTGGTTTTTATTTCTACTACAATTAAAGTCTATACATTGTAAAAATTCATCCTTAGAGACTATGGCAATTTCTGTTCCATTTAAAGACTTATAGCTTCCTATTAGTCCAAAAATTAAGTTTTCAGTCTGTAAAAGCTCTTCTATCTCTATTAGGTTACTATCTGTAAAATTAAAATTCCAAAGATTATCCCCCTTCTTATTACTTACATACTTCATATAGACAAGATAATCTTCCTGGGACTTGTCCGTTGCTAGTTTATAAATACCCCTGCCCTCATCCTTCTTCATAAGGGCAGGCCTGTTTCCATTGTCCAATACCTTAGATAAAAACGCTCCATAATAATGATCATATTTATTCAGCCTATTGCACATAGTCTCTCCTCCTATAGTCCTAGTTTTTTAATATAGTCCTCCATCTTGCTTTCTACTTCTTTTAACTCTTCCTTAATCCTACTTATATTACTTGCTACTTCCTCCATATCCACTGGATCCTCATCTTCAAAAGTATCTACATATCTTGGTATATTTAAGTTATAGTCATTTTCCCTTATTTCATCTATACTTGCCAAGTAAGAATACTTATCTATGGCTTCATAGTTTTCATAGGTTTCAACTATCTTTTCTATATCTTCTTCCCTTAAAAAGTTCTGATTACTTCCCTTACCAAAATTCCCCTCTCCTGATCCGTCTATAAATAATACTTCTTTTCCAGTTCTGTTCTTTTTAAAAACCAGAATAGCAGCTGGTATCCCTGTACCATAGAAAAGAGATTCTGGCAGTCCTATTACTGCATCTAGATAGTTTAATTCTATAAATTCCTTTCTTATTTTTCCTTCTGCTCCTCCCCTAAATAAGACTCCATGGGGCATAATAGTTGCCATGGTTCCATTTTCTGTAAGAGAATAAAGCATATGCTGTATAAAGGCCATATCTCCCCTGCCCTTTGGAGCTAGTCCCCACTCAAATCTTCCGTGCTTATCTAGTTCTGGCTCCATCTTAAAATCTTCCGTATCATCTCCAGCAAAACCTTCTGACCATTTCTTAAGTGAGAATGGTGGATTGGCCACTATTTTATCAAATTTCATAAGATTACCGTTTTCATCTAAGTGTAAAGGGTTTGATATGGTATCTCCCCACTCTATTTTTGCATCATCTATATTATTTAAAAACATATTCATCTTAGCAAGAGATTGAGTCTGACCGTTTTTTTCCTGTCCATATACTGCCAGTTTTCCACTTTCTACTTTTTTAGCTGTCCTTATTAGTAAGGATCCTGAACCACATGTTGGGTCATAAACCCTATCATTCTCTTCTGGCTTAACTAACCTTGCCAGTAGCTCTGATACCATAGGGGGCGTAAAAAATTCTCCACCCTTCTTTCCAGCATCTGAAGCAAATTTCTCTATCATATATTGATAGGCATCCCCTATTATATCTGCATCTCCCAGGGCACTTGGAGAAAGATCTAACTTATTAAAATCTTGTAGCAAATTCCTTAGGGTTGTATTTCTTTGCTTAGTATCTCCCAGAGTTGTCTCGCTATTAAAGTCTATGTTCCTAAATACACCACTTAATTTTGCCCTGTTATCCTCTTCTATTTTTATCAGGGCCTTATTTATTATTTCCCCAATATTATTGGCTGTCCTATTCTTATAAAGGTAGTCAAAAGTAGCCTTTTCATCAAGAATAAACCTTTCCCTAGCCATAGCCCTTTCTACTCTTGTTTCATCTCCATCATATCTTTCTCTATATTCTTCTAGGTGTTCATTATGCATGTCTGATAGATACTTCTCAAAAAGCATTACTAATATATAGTCTTTATATACACTAGAATCTATATTCCCCCTAAATGTATCTGCTGCTGACCACAATACCTTATTTATATCTTCTCTTTTCGTCTTCATCTAATCTTCCTCCTTATTTAATATACTTTCAGTAATCCCTCTGTAGTAGTTTTCTTTTTCCTCTGCCAACTTCTTTATGAGCTGTCTTTCCCTTATTACTAGCTGGAATAAGTGAGATATATTTTCTTGATCTTCTCTTGATCTTTCTTCTATATCCAAATCTCCCAAATTCTTTTGATTTATACTAGGAACCAATGTTCCAGACTGATTTTTCATAAGCTCCTTTTTTATCCTATCTGTATTTAAATACCAGGCTACATATTCACTTGTAAATCTAGTATTTTCAAGCCTTAATATTATAAAGTAAGATGGTATGATTAATCCTACATTTTCTTCAGTAATCATAGTACTCGTATAAGGATAATTTAACCTAACTAATATATCTCCTTGGCTTGTTAAGTATTGTTCATCTAATATCTCATTGCTATGAAATTCTTCCAGCTTAGATTGGTCTATAATCCCTAAATCATCTACAGCATTAAGATTAAGTAGCTTATAGGATATTTTTTTTACTCTGTGTAGCTTATCTTTCTCACTATATTTTTTCCTACTTGTAACAAGACCTGCATTTAAACTGCATATATCTCTTAGCTTCATATTTCCTCCCTCCTTCTTTTGTTAAATTCTTTTCTAAACAACTCTTGTTAACAAAAAAATATAACACTATTTTTTGTTAAATATCTTTCTAAACTTATTCTAACATATATCAAAATATAAAACAAGCTTTTTTGTTAAATTCTTTTCTAAACATTAAATCGAAGTTAATTTTTATAACACAATTACTTCCATTCGCTTCTATTGTAAAAAGATTATTTTTTTCTCTACCTATATCTATATAATATAAGGTATTCATTTACTGAAATCATGGATAGATTTTGTACTATATTTTTCTTACTTACTATTTTGATTCCAATCCTTTCATTCCTATATCCATTTTCTATATAAATTCTACTTTTCTTTTATATTTACAACAGGGTCTTAGGGGTTTCCCCTAAATCATTCTGATAGGAACAAGTAGAAAATTGAGTTGAAGAAAGCGAACCTAAAAAGGTCCGCTTAATCAATTTTCTCGTAAGTGTGTCTACACTTACTGTGCTTGCTATTAAGGTTTTCTTATTTAATCTATAATTTTACCTTTCTTTCCTTCTATTATGAAATAGGCACAGAAGAGTTGTAACTGTAACTTACTATTTCAAAAGTCTTCAAATTAGGCATTAGCATTTATCTTAATCTATATAACCCTTGATATCACTCACTTTTGGTTTTCACTTGACCAATTCAAGTACTTTTAAAAACTCGGTTACAAGTTACAAGGTTACAAAGTTACAATTTTTAATTCTCTTTTTGATTCTCTCTTGTGTCTATTTTTATTTGTTCTGACTCTTTCCATCCTTCAGGTAGAGCAGCATCATCAACTTCCATAAAATTATCTTCTATCTTTTCCTCCCTCTCATAATATAATTTAACAGGTATAGATATACCACTAGGGGAAATTCTTTTAGTCTTTGATGAACGAACTGGCTTCCATTCTGGAAAATAATTATCCATGATTTCAGAAAAAGATTTTGATTTTATCTGATAACCTTGCATGGATAATTCCTTA
>JGI24711J26586_10003100_pt1 | contig 11299 bp, 12 predicted proteins | sample BioPla3DNA1_FD_26586 | JGI IMG/M metagenome (IMG submission 26586)
TAACTATAAAGACCAAATATATTTTTTTAACTAATATCTATTTTAGCATGTTTATTTAGGATACTCAAGAACCTAATTCACTAATTAGGATGTTTTTATGAACTTTTCATAAATTTTTAATTAATTTTTATGCTATTTTCATTATAAGTCAATTTATTGATTAATTTTGTATTTTTAACTCATATTTCATCATAAAATATACCAAAAAAAGAACTCTTGTATAGTTTCACAAGAGACTTTCTCGTTTTAAGGCTTTTTAAAAAATATTTAATATAATATTTTTGTTACAAATCTATTAATTACATATTTTATAGTAACGATGGACCAGATATTTCTAAAATCACCTTAATAAATAATATCAAAAACTCTTTTTTACCCTTTCAACACATTTTGAATTTATTAATATTTAATAAGCATTGGTTGAATCTGTTTGCCTTTTAATGCCTTTTCTATAGTAGGAAGTATCAATGTTTCATTTGATACAATTGAATTTGGCTTGCTATCAGGTCCGTCCTGTCCAAAGGGAACCATAAATATATTTTTCATATTTAGAAGCAAACCTATGTTTTTCGCATTTGCACCTAATCCATCATTTGTAGATATAGCTATTACCAATGGTTTTTGATTTCTCATATGAGCTTTACACGCCATCGTTACCGCGGTATCTGTTATGCCGCAGGCAATTTTCGCTAAGGTATTTCCTGTACATGGTGCAACTATCACTAGATCTACTAAAGATTTTGGGCCAAAGGGTTCTGCATCAATTATTGAATCAATAATTTTTTTACCTGTAATGCCTTCGAGTTTTAATCTTAGATCCTTTGCAGTACCAAACCTTGTATCAAATCTATCAACAGAACCTGAAATTATAGGAATAACTTCAGCTCCAGCACTAACCAATTTCTCAACTTCTGGGATAACTTTACCAATAGTACAAAATGAACCTGTAAGTGCAAAACCAATTTTTATGCCATCTAACCGCATTACCTATACCCCCAACTCATTTATTATATTGTAGACGGTGTCTTTTATAAACTCTGCGGCTGTAACAGGAGCCACTTTTCCTGGTAGCGAAAGAGCCCAAATTGTTTTCAACCCCATTTCTTTTGCCTTCTCAAAGTCTACTCCGCCGGGCTTTGATGCCAAATCAACTATAAGACTTTCTTTTCTTACTTTATGAAGCATATTTATGTCAAGAACCACATGAGGTATTGTATTAAATATAACATCCATTCTTTCTATATAGTTTTCTATTTCGTTTATATGGACAGGGTTGTAACCATATCCCTTTATCCATGCTAAATCGGAATATTTTCTAGCTTCAACATAAACATTGCAACCTAAACCACAAAGCATTTTTGCTAAAATTTTACCAATTCTCCCAAAACCTAGAATAAGTGCACTAGAATTATGAAGTGTTATTGGCATTTCTTCCATAGCAATCTGTATGGCTCCTTCAGCTGTTGGTATAGCATTTAATACTGCCATTTCCTCTCTTTCAAGCAAGTCGACAGAATATACGCTGTATACAGAAGCTGCATGGAGAATCTTTTCACTTATTCTACCAGCAATAAATAGTTGGTTCTTTGTCATTGTCTTAAATATATCTTTTATGTAAATTTTATCGGGACAAAACGGTGCATTAATCTTCTCATTATCTGTTGAACACGGCAAAGGTCCTATAATTATATCTGATTCATTTATTGCAAGCTCTAAATTCGGGCTTTCTTTTAGCCCCACCTCAAAACCCGCATTTTTAAACCCATATATGTTAACCTTGTTGCCATCTTCTGAAATTAGGTTAGCAAGTTTTACGCTTCTTAAATCTCCACCTAAAACTGTGAACCTTTTATTTGGCATATTAACAATTCCTCCCCTCTTTCTAAAAAACGTAAAATACTGAAGTTCTAGCATATTTTATGTTCAAAGTTTTTTATGCGACTTAATTCATCTTATGTTTATTGTAAATCTAAAGTGCTTGTCTGCTCGTACAAATATTACTTGTTAAACGTGCAATGACATTTACAGAACAAATAGGCGGCACTTCATTTAGAGTGCATCTGATACAGTTTTACATTCCTTTTGTAACCTTTGAATATTCTGGTATGAAATAGTTGAACTTAANAANTTANNNCNCTTTTTAAAGAGCGAAAGGAGGTCTACGCCCTGTTAAAATTCTTCTGGTAGACTTTACACTTTTACTGTAAACTGCGTATTTTCATCTATTCAAGAGTTTTTTATATAATCAATACATTTTCTAAGAAACAAAAAAAGAGCTTCAGTTGTTCAATAACTGTAAAGCTCTTTTGATTGATTGTTAAAATTTATCTAACTATTTGTTTTGTGATAAGTACACTACATTAAATTACTTTAGTAAATAAATTCATATGTATTTCAAATCCGATGATTTTTGTATATTCTAATACATTTTTAACGAAAACAAAATATATTCATCGGATTTCACATAGGAATTTACCGTAATCTAAAGCAAAATGACTAAATATATCTTGCAAGATGAATATCCTCTTTCATTTTCCCAACAGCTGCTATACTAATTTTATCTATTTGGAAAACTCTTTCGATAATCTCATGCACCTTTTCATTATTTACAGCATCAATTTTCTTTAAAACCTCTTCTGGTGAATTAATTATTCCAAGCAATAATTCCGATTTCCCTAGGCTATTCATTCTACTACTGGTACTTTCTAAACCTAAAATAAAACTTCCTTTTAGCTGCTCTTTAGATTTTGTCAACTCATCTTGTGATATTCCACATTTCCGAAGAACCTTGATTTCCTCCATAACAAGCTGTAAATAAGTATTCTGATGCTCAGGATTCATACCAGCATAAATTGTGAAAAGTCCTGCATTACGATAAGAAGAAGGGTATGAATAAATAGAGTATACCAACCCCATTTCCTCTCGAATCTTTTGGAACAGCCTCGAACTCATACCTCCACCAAATACATTGTTTATTGCGAGCAGCGAGTATAGGTCGTCATTGCCATGCTCAATACCTTCAAAACCTAAACAAATATGTATTTGCTCAATATCTTTTTGTTTAATCTTCTTGTTGACATTAAAGCTTGCTTTTGAAAATTTGTTTACCGGCACTTTATCCGAACGCCAATTCCCAAAATTTCTTTTTATGCTATCCATCAGTGTATTCTCATCATAATTTCCAGCAACTGCAATAACAGTGTTTTCAGGAAGATAGTTCTGACTTATATAATTCAAAATTGCATCCCTATCAATATTTTGAAGACATTCATATGTGCCAAGAATAGGCATGCCTATAGAGTCATTTGTCCACACAGTTTCAGATAAATAGTCATGCACTAAATCTTCCGGCGAATCCTCATACATACTTATTTCTTCAATAACTACTTTTCTTTCAATGTCAATGTCCTTTTCCGAAAATATCGAATTAAAAAACATATCTGTCAAGACATCTATAGCAACATCAATATGTGTATCTAAGGTTTTAGTATAGTAGCAGGTACATTCTTTTCCTGTAAAAGCGTTAATCTGACCACCTATGCTATCAATACTTTCTGCAATTTCTTTCGCACTACGTTTTTGTGTACCTTTAAAAAGCATGTGTTCTATAAAATGAGATATTCCATTAATCTCGCTTCTCTCATTTCTTGAACCTGCACCTACCCACACTCCTATAGATACAGACCTCACATGAGGTATCTTCTCACAAATAATTCTAACGCCATTATCCAACGTTAAACGATTTAGCATACACCCTCCGCTTCACATATAGAATTTTATTATTACTCAGCATCTTCTTTTGAATCATCCATTGCATCTTTTCTCGAAAGGTTAATTCTGCCTTGCTTATCAACATCAAGAACTTTTACTAGTATTTCATCTCCGACGCTGACTACATCTTCAACTTTTTCAACTCTCTTTTTATCAAGCTTTGAAATATGGACAAGTCCTTCTTTGCCAGGTAAAAATTCAACAAAAGCTCCAAAGGTAGTTACACGCATTACCTTACCCATATATATTTGACCAGGTTCAACATCCTTAGCAATACCTTCAATCATCATTAATGCCTTCTGTGCAGACTGAGAATTAGAACTTGCAATGAATACTTTACCATCATCTTCTATGTCTATCTTTACACCTGTATCAGCAATTATCTTATTTATAGTCTTTCCACCAGGTCCAATAACATCTCTTATTTTATCTGGATTTATAGATGTAGTAATTATCTTAGGTGCGTATTGTGACATTTCCTTCCTTGGTTTGTCAATAGTCTTAAGTATAACATCATCTATAATCTGCAAACGCCCTTTTTTAGTAATTTCGAAGGCTTGGTCTAATATATCATAGGAAAGGCCGTCAACCTTTATATCTACTTGTATTGCTGTAATTCCATCCTTTGTACCTGCCACTTTGAAGTCCATATCTCCAAAGAAGTCCTCAATCCCTTGTATATCAACAAAGGTTACAAAATTATCAGGATTCTCTTCATCAGTTACCAAACCTGCCGATATTCCAGCGACCGGGCTTTTGATAGGGACACCTGCATCCATAAGTGCCAAAGTACTTGCACATACACTACCTTGAGATGTTGAGCCATTTGACATCAATACTTCGGAAACCAACCTAATTGTATATGGAAATTCTTCCTGAGAAGGTATAACCGGCTCTAGAGCTCTTTCTGCTAATGCCCCATGACCGATTTCTCTTCTTCCAGGACCTCTTGATGTTTTAGCTTCACCTACACTATAACCAGGAAAGTTATAATGGTGCATATATCTTTTTGTTTCTTCAAGCTCAATACCATCTAAAATTTGTACATCTCCAAGAGCACCAAGGGTAAGGATAGTCAATACTTGTGTTTGACCTCTCTGGAATAACCCAGAACCATGAACTCTAGGTAAAATGCCAACTTCTCCCGAAAGAGCTCTTATTTCATCCAATCTTCTTCCGTCTACTCTTTTTCCTTCTTTTATAATGTATTCTCTGACAACTTTTTTCTCCAATTTATATAAAGCTTCACCAATTAGAGCTTCCATTTCAGGAAAAATTTCTGCAAGATGCTCCTTTGTATCTTCGATTAACTTTGCTATATTCTCATCTCTATCCTGCTTGTCCACTGCTAAGACAGCCTCTCTCATTCTTGAATATGCGAATTCTTTTACTGCTTCAAAAATTTCTTGAGGCACTTCAGCTGATTCATATTCAAACTTAGGTTTACCAATTTCTTTAACAATACTATCTATAAAATCACATATCTTTCTTATCTCTTGATGTCCTTGTTTGATGGCATCAAGCATAACTTCATCCGGAACTTCATCTGCACCAGCTTCAATCATAACAATTTTTTCTCTTGTAGCTGCAAGCGTAACATGCATCTGACTTTTCTCACGCTGTTTTGCATCAGGATTAATTACCACCTGACCATCTACAAGTCCTATTATTACTCCACCAACAGGACCATTAAAGGGTATGTCGGAAATTGCCAGTGCAATTGAAGCTCCCAACAATGCAGCAACCTCTGGTGAATTATCCTGATCCACAGACATAACAGTATTTACTAGAGCCACATCGTTCCTCAAGTCTTTTGGAAATAATGGTCTTAAAGGTCTGTCAATCACCCTTGATGTAAGAATAGCCTTTTCTGAAGGTTTACCTTCCCTTTTAATAAAACCACCGGGGATCTTTCCAACAGAGTATAATCTTTCTTCATAATCCACACTTAATGGAAAAAAATCGATACCGTCCCTCGGTTTTGATGAAGCAGTTGCATTTGATAAAACTACCGTATCACCATATCTTACCAAAGCTGAACCGTTTGCTAACTGAGCAAGTTTTCCACACTCGATTGTCAAGGTACGTCCAGCTAATTCCATGCTAAAACTTCTTTGCATATATTTATCCTCCTCTTGTCTTAACCACAGACTGTAGGACGTAGATTCTACAGCAAATCTTTATAGCTTAATATTTGCCGCACAATCTACCTTCTACTGCCTGTAGTACTTTTATATAACTTTATAGTTAATTCATTTTTATTATTCCACATAAAAAGCATTGTATTTATAAATTATATAAAAATATAAAGTGTAATTTCTTCTTATTACAAAAATCCCAAAAAATAAAGGCAATCAATTACCTTTACTATAAAAAGATTACTAAAAGAATGAGCGGACTACTCCGCTCACTATTATTTTCTGATATTAAGTTTCTCAATAATAACACGATATCTATCGATATCAATCTTTTGAAGATAGTTTAGTAAACCTCTTCTTTGACCAACCATCTTAAAAAGACCTCTTCTTGAGTGATGATCCTTTTTATGAATCTTTAGGTGCTCAGTTAAATGATTTATTCTCTGTGTCAAAATAGCAATTTGAACTTCTGGTGAACCAGTATCACCTTCATGAAGTTGGTGAGTAGTAATTATTTCTTGTTTTAATTCTTTTTGCATTTATAAATCCTCCTTTAATTATTATCACCATTAGCTAAGTAAAAGGCCGGAGTAACCTTCAACCGAGCAAATGGTTTACTTTACCTAAAACATTTTAACATAATGCTTATCAACTGTAAAGTTGAATTTTCATATTATTTATTTTTACTTATTTTATCCTTGATTATTTCCAAATATTAACTCCACCTTAAAAATTAGTTATTCCTTAACATAATTTATGTTCTTTAGACTTTATAAACATCTTCTCTTCTGTGTTTTAAAAGCGGTAATTCCTTCCTCGTTTTATCTATTTCTGACAAATCTATATCGGTGAACAAAATATCTTCCTTTGCTTCTAAACGACCTAAAACTCTTGCAAACGGGTCGATAACCATTGAGTTCCCATAGGCTACATAATTAGCCTTTTCATCCCTTGCAGGTGATACTGCTGCAATAAAAACTTGATTATCAACAGCTCTCGTTCTCATCAAGAGCTCCCAATGTAGAGGACCCGTAGTCATATTAAAAGCTGCTGGAATCACTACTATTTGTGCACCTCGCAAAGCCATTATTCTAAACATTTCCGGAAATCTAACATCATAGCATATAGCAATCCCTATTTTACAGATATCTGTATCCACGACAGTTATTTCATTCCCCGAATTAAGAGTAGCCGACTCTTTAAACTCTATTTTGCCAGGAATATTTATATCAAACATATGCACCTTCCTATGTGTACCTAAAATATTCCCTTTATTATCAACAGCAACGCAGGTATTATATAACTTGCCTCCTGAAGCTTCCGGTATTGACCCTGCAATAACACAAACTTCTAATTCCTTTGCAGCCTTTTTTATAGCTTTTATAGTTTCCCCTGTTTCAACATTCTCTGCATAATTACAAAACTTACTATTATCATATGGACAATTAAACATCTCTGGCAATAATATCACATCTGCATTATTTTGAGCGGACCTATAAATCATTTCGATAGCCTTTAAAATATTACGGTTTTTATCATCAACTACTTTCATTTGGCATAGAGAAATTTTTATTTTTGTCTTCATTATCTTCTCCACCTTTAATCTAATATAAACTTAGCGAAAAGCAAAATTCAAGTATTTACACTCTATTATACCATACAATTCCATTTTAAAAATAGCCCTATATTCAGCAAGTGATCCATTTTTTGAAATAATCTCCTCCCAATTATTATGTCTATTAATCACTATAAGTTTTAATTTAAGCTTAGCTATAAGAACATTTGTTAAGGTTTTAGAATATTATGTAAAGAACAATAATTTGGAAGGAGTTTTATGATGATATATCCAAATTCAAATGCTGGATTTAAGGGTAAAGCGGATAATAGCACAATGTGCAAAACAATGCCTGCAATTATGCCGGCACCTCAATTAGCTCATGCTTACGTACCATTTCAACAACTTGCATGTATTTATCCACCAATGAAGGGCTTAAAAGCAGGTACTATTTTCCCTGAACTTGACAGACCCTATGGTGTTGATCCTGAATATACAGTAGATGCTTAGGAGGTGTAATAATGGATCAAAAACAGGAAAGCTTATTAAAAGAAGTTATGGCTGCTGATTTCACAGTTACTGATTTAATGCTATACCTTGATACTCATCCCTGTGACCAAAATGCCATAGCAATATATAACAGTAGCGTTCAAAGATCATTAATGCTAAGGCACGAATACGAAAAGCTATATGGACCTATAATCGCTCAATTGACACCTAGTAAATTCCCTTGGCAGTGGGTACAAGGCAAATGGCCATGGGAAAGATAGCGTTAAGGTCTTAAAGAAGTACACCTTTATGTGTGAAATCATATTTCAAACGGGCATCTTGCCCCATTATTTTTAAAATAACCAAAAATAGTATAGTTTCAGGAGGTTTCAAAATGTGGGTTTATGAAAAGAAGTTAGAATACCCCGTAAATATCAAGACGCCGAATCCGAGAATGGCGAAATATATTATAACTCAATACGGTGGACCCGATGGAGAGTTAGCTGCGTCTTTAAGATATCTGAGTCAGAGATTCAGCATGCCAACAAACGAAGCAAAAGCAATCCTCAATGATATTGGAACTGAAGAATTGGCACACCTTGAAATCGTAGGTTCTATCGTTCATCAACTTACAAAAGGTGTTCCGGCAGATATACTTGAAAAAGAAGGTCTTGGAGCCTATTACTCCGATCATGACCATGCTGTTTATCCTGTAAGTGCTTCTGGCGTTCCATTCACAGCAGCTTACATTCAATCAAAAGGAGATCCCATTGCCGACTTGTATGAAGACTTGGCTGCGGAGCAAAAAGCAAGAGCCACCTATGAAAACCTTATAAATCTTGCTGATGATCCCGATGTTATTGATCCTTTGAGATTTTTGAGAGAAAGAGAAATTGTTCACTTCCAAAGATTTGGCGAAGTGAATCGTACAGATGACAGTGAACAAGAAGTCAGTAAAATAGGCACATACAACTGTTTTATTAGCCCGTAGGGTCCTTTTTACATACATCCAGCAAGTGTAAGCACAGCTCTACAGCTTTCAGGGTCCTTTTCTTCTAACCACACTTCGAGGTTACTTATGGTGACCTCTATATCAAATGCTATACTCTCTGCATCACACTCATTAAGTGGATGATTGAATACACAACTGAGGCCTGTAAGATTTGGTTTCAGTATCTGGTTATCCTTTACTCTACTATATTCGTACATAGTCCAATCAGGGGGGAGTTCCTGAAACATGGCCTCTGAGTAAGATGTCCCAAACTCAATAATGATTTGAGTGATTTTACCAATACCTGACTCATCGTCATGCGTCGAACAGTTGGCATAGGAAAGCTTAAAACTACGATTTATCAGAAGCTTTGCCACTCCTATAAGCTCAATACAGACGCTAACAGTTTTATATCCACAGCCACAGCAGGGTTTAGACCAAATTTCACTGTAAAGCTCGAAACAACTAGGGCACATGGTCATCATACAGTACAGACCCCCTTAGTATATAACTCATCCTTGACTTGTTTAGCATACTTATAGTAAGTGGATTTCGCCATACCTAGTTGATTTATTAGCTCAAAGGGTTTAATATGGCCTGCTTGTACTTTACTGTATTCTTTTTTAAACTTATCATAATCCATAGCAACGGGTCTACCGTATTTATACCATTCACCACGGTCTTTCATGGATTGTATTCCTTCGGATTGGCGTTTTTCTTTTTTAATCATTTCAGCGTGCGCGATAGTAGCGTACATTTCGATTAACATATTATTTATAGTTTCCATTAACATAGTGGCCAATGAACTTTCCAGTGCAGAATAATCAACTAAGGTTGTAGGTATTTCTAATATCATAAGCCTGACACCAAGGTTTTTATAATGCTGAAGCTCTTTTAGGGTTTCTTCTTTATTGCGGCCAAGGCGGTCAACTTCTGAAATTATAATAACATCTGACTTATTCTTTGCTATCCTTTTCAATGCTTGATAATCTGGTCTGTTAAAGTTTTTACCTGTTTTCTGGTCCGTAAACATTTCATCTATCTTAATGTTGTTAGCAATACAATAATCATTGATAGCTTTAATACCTCTGTCTAAATGCTGGTCGGCAGTACTTGTTCTGTGATAACCGTATACAGCCATAACATTATCATTCCTTTCTTGTAATTTTTATTTGGGCTATGAAATAGTGCTAATGAACTATAAATGCCTACACATTCAATAGACTATTCCATAAACTTTCGTCTATACATTTATGAACCTATTTTTAGACTATTTTCAGTAGTCTAAAAATGTATACTTTTATAGACTAAGTTATAGTGTAATGAATCTATACCAAAAACTGTGGTTCATGGTACACTCTTTATTTGGTATCAGTCGACGTTTATTCTAGTACCAAACTAATACCTTGCCTTATAACGCTTGTCATAGGTACATCAAGTTGCTCAGCCATAGCTCTGAGCTGGACTGCTGTACTTTCTTCTAATGCAAACTTAATGGAGACGGTCTTTTCGTTAGTACGTAACCTACCTTTGCTATCCCTTACAATTTCCAGCACCCCCTCTCCTATCGGGCTTCCTTTAAAATACTGACCCCACTAACATTATAAATACCGCGCCACTGGCCTTTTGTCAACGTTTGTTTACTGAGTTCTATTCGTAGCTATGGGCTTTCCTGCCTCAGAGTCAAAAAAGCTACTGGAATCAAAAGTCAAATAATCCTTGCTATTATTCGCACAGTGGAATACAATGAATTAACAGACTTCTTTAAGTGGAGGTGTTTATTATGGATTATTTATCGGCAAAGGAAGTAGCTGAGAAGTGGGATATTTCAAGACGGAGGGTTCAGATACTTTGTGAGGAAGGCAGGATTGAAGGAGCCTTTAAGCTTAGTGATGTCTGGGTCATACCTAAGGACGCAGAGAAACCTGCAGACAGACGAAAGACTAAGAAACAGCCAACGGATAGTGAGGTAGATAAAATAGTGTCGGAGGATTGATTATATGAAGCCACCTAAGGTATTGGATAATAAGAAACATAGGGTTGTAGATGAATTAAAGGCAGAACTCAATAAAGGGTCAAAGCTATCTGTAATATCAGCTTACTTTACTATCTATGCCTATGCAGAACTTAAGAAGGAGCTTAGCAAGATAGATAATATGAGGTTCATTTTTACAGAGCCTACTTTTGTACATAAGGACCAAGAGCTTATTCGGGAATATTACATAGAGCGTAATCCTGAGAAAAAGATGTCAGGGAACGAATTTGAAATAAAACTTAGAAATGAAATGAAGCAGGCGGCCATAGCCAAAGAATGTGCCCAGTGGCTAGAAAAGAAAGCAGAAATCAAGTCTTTAA
>JGI24711J26586_10003106_pt1 | contig 11285 bp, 7 predicted proteins | sample BioPla3DNA1_FD_26586 | JGI IMG/M metagenome (IMG submission 26586)
GAAACAAACCCAATAAACCTAATAATAAGTGATAACATCATAAGCAGTGACCAACATGGCTTTGCAGTAAGTAGTTCTATAGAACTTAATAACCCCAGCTCTGCTGTAATGATCGTAGGAAACAAGATAAATGCTAAGAAATCTAACATTTTAGTCTTTAATGAACCCTACTGGGCACAAGGTTTGGCTACCACTATGGCCTTGACAGACCTTGAAATAATGGAAGAAGGGCAGGATATTCTCCCCCTAATAGTGCGCTATAACAGCTTAAGTAATGAGGCTGCAGTCGATAACTGGGCTGAAGGAAACCTAGATATAAGACTAAACTGGTGGGGTTCTGATGAGGGTCCCGATCAAGATCTACTTTTAGGCAATATCCTCTACGATCCTTGGATGGCAAGCCTTGACCTTGATGCTAGTATCGAAGATGGCAAGGTTACAGCCCTANTTAGCCTATTAGACAGCGATGGCGAAAAGATAAGTGACCAAGGCCTAAGTATCCGCTTTACTGTAAGCGGTGCCAACAGCTTAACCCAGGATATAGCTATAATAGATGGGCTAGCCAGGCTAGAGTACGATAGCACAGCTGACGGTACCGATACAATAAAGGCAGAGCTAGTCTTTGCCGGTGAGACTGATGGGCTAGAGGTAGAAGAAACACTAAAGGTTAATAGTAAGGAGCCAGAAGAGAGTCCTGAACCAACTGATGAGCCTCAAGAAAGCCCTGAGCCTACAGAGGAGCCAAAGGAGAGTCCATCACCCTCCCCCACTACCGATACTGATGGTGAAAAGGAAGAAGTACCAAAGACCGGAGACAAGAGCCTTTCCCTAGTCTACTATGGTCTACTCCTTGCCCTATCAGGACTGGTCCTTTTCTACAAAAGGGTTAGGACCTTAAAGGCAAAATAAGGGCTAGTTTAATCTAGGATCCTTAGTGCAAAGTTAGGGATGGTTTAATATAGGACCATTAATACGAAATAAAGGCTAGCTTAAAATAGCTAATATCATATATTAGGGCCGGTAAAAACCGGCCCTTTATTTATAGCTTTCTCAGTTTATCTGGATTTTTCTTCATTAATTTAGGAAAAAAGAAGGAGTTTAAATTCCAATATAGTAATATAAATATATTATTGTGCTTGCCTCCATAATTATCATAAAAGAGGCAAGCATTATTATGATTATTTTTAATCAATAGGGGTTTTGGAGGTAACAAAATGAATAAAAAACGACAAGTATCATTTTTACTAGCCCTTCTGCTTACTTGCCTATTACTAGTACCGGGTTTATGTTTAGCAGAGGAAGCCGAGCTTGTACTAAAGCCGGGCGATTCCATACAGGAGGCCATAGACTCAGCTAATCCTGGAGCTAAGATTTTGCTTAGCCCTGGTGAATACAAGGAGGATATACTTATAAACAAGTCCCTCACCCTCACTGGTCAAGACGGTGCTATTTTAAATGGCAATATGGCCTATTCCACCATCTTGGTAGAGGCAAGCGGTGTTACAATCAGCAATCTAGAAATTAAAAACGCCTCAGCCTGGGACATCATGGTCTCAGCAGGGGTAAATAACGAATATTCTCAGACCGATAGATTTAGCTTTAAGGTAAATAATTGCAAGCTAACTAGCTATTTTGACAATGCTAGCGCCTGTGGTATTGCCTTTTCAGGGGACTTTAAGTATGCAGATATTGAAATTAGCGATAACATAATAAAGGACTACCATTATCATATAAGCTTTGGCAAGGTAGAAGCCAATGTTTACGATAGCAATATAATAATAAAGAACAATAGGCTAGAGTGCCACGAGCTAGCAGGTGACAATTTAGTCAGGCCCCTTGACCTTATCTTTGCAGATTCAGANAATCTAAATATACAGCTTGAAAACAACACGATNATAGCTGATGCTCCTAACAGTAGTAGTTTAAAGGATACAAGGGCAATAGACCTTGCCAATCTTAAAAACAGCCAGGTTTCCATCAGCAAAAACAGTATGGAGAACATATCACAGGGAGTCCACCTAAGCGGTGACAAGGCTGAATTTAGCTTTACTAAAAATACTATGACCTTTTCAAAAGACCTAGCCAGTCAGGATGATTACGCCTTTTATGTAGGGGCACTACCAAACTCAAGCCTGCTTTTTGAAAACAATGAGATCAGCCACTACCATTATGGCCTCTACTTTGACAGTAGCGGTACAGAATCAGACCTGCTTTTTAACGATAATAGTATTGAGGCCAAGGTCCCTGTTTATGTTAAGGGAATATCGGGCGAAAAGGGCTCAGCCTCTGCTAATAGCAGGATCATTATTAGCAACAACAGATTAGCAGCAGAGACTTCTGCCTTTTTGCTAGGGAATATAAATGATAGTAGTAGCTCCTCTATCTCCCTTAGTGTAAAGTCTAATAATATAGCTAGCCAAAAGGATGCTATCATCTTTGACAGGGCCTTTGAGCTAACAAATTCTAATTCCTTTATTAGCTTTACGGCAAACAGCATATCAGCAAATAATACCCTAATCGGGCTAAATGAGGCTAATCGTGAGACAGTTTTAGAAGCTCTAACCTTTAGATACAACTATCTAAAGCTAGCCGACAAGGGCAAGATTGAAAACAAAAGTGTATATGCCCTTGATATCCTTTTAAACTGGTGGGGCCAAGACCAAGGGGCAGATCCTGATAGGATAGTTGGTAGCTGCCTGTATGAATACCACCTGCAATCCTTAGACCTAGAAGCCGAGGCCTTGGGCAGCCAAGTAAATGCCCTAGCTAGAATCAGAGATAACTCCAATAATATAATCACTAACACAGACCTAACCGTTCGCTTTACCGTCAATGGGGCCAACAGCCTAGTAAAGGACCTGACCCTAGCTGAGGGTGAGGCTAGCCTACAATATGATAGTGAGGCTAATGGAAACGACACAATAAAGGCTGAGCTTATCTTTGCAGGAGAGGTCCAGGACATGAATAATGACCTGACCCTGACCGTTAAAAAGAAGGAGGAGCCCCAGGAGGCAAAAGACCCCTCCCCCACTACTGGCCAGCAGTCCGATGACAAAGACACTAGTTCAGGCCAGGGTTTAGATAATAAGGTCTTACTTTTTATTATTGCAGGAGCAGTAGCCTTAATTGTAATAGTAGTCCTACTTGTCCTCTTAACCCGAAAGAAGCCTCAGTCAGGCAAGGCTGATAGGACACAGTAATAAAAGGGCCTAGGATTTATTAGGCTAAAATTTCCTAAAATAGTACTTGACAAAGTTTGTAGCCTATAGTAATATTGCCTAAATTAATATTGCAAAACCGATGAGGCGGAGATAAAGGTGGCCATGCTCCCACAGAGAGTCTGCGTTGCTGAGAGTCAGATGGAAAACAAGTCATCAAATGGACCGCTGAGGGTGTAGTCAAATCATAGTCCCTTGACTATGAGAGTATTCTACAACGTGAGGCATACGTAAGTTGCCGGGGGTATGTTAGTACCCTGCTAAGTGTACGACTTGTTTTCGTAAATCAAGGTGGCACCGCGGATAGCCTAATTCGTCCTTGACAGAATCCTAATAATTCTGTCAGGGACTTTTTTATTTACTGACAGAATAGAAAGCGAGGTAATCATGTTCTATCCAAGCCTAAAAGAAATTCAAAAACTAGCCAGGTCAGGCGATTTTAAAACAGCCCCTATAAGTATGGACCTATTATCAGATCTTAAGACCCCAATTGAGGTCCTAAGAATCCTTAAAAATGTTTCTAGCCACTGCTATATGCTAGAGTCGGTCCTAGATAATGAAAAATGGGGCCGGTATACCTTTCTAGGCTATGATCCCAAAATGGAAATTACCTGCCTAGATGGGGAGATGAAAATCGGAGACAAGACCCTTAGAACTAGTCAGCCGGAAAAATACATAAGGCAGGTCCTCAAAGACTACAAGAGTGCATCCATCCCTGGCCTTCCTAGCTTTACAGGAGGACTTGTAGGTTACTTTTCCTATGACTATCTAAAGTATGGTCAGTCTGATCTTAGGCTTGATGCCTTAGATAGGGAGGGCTTTATGGACCTTGACCTAATGCTCTTTGACAAGGTTATTGCCTTTGATAACTTTAAGCAGAAAATCATCCTTATAGTAAATATCTTTTTAAATGACTATGAATCTGAGTACGAGCGGGCAAAGAAAGACCTGCTAAAGATGGCAGACCTAATCTGCAAGGGGCAGGCCAAGGTAGAAAAGGCTGGCAGGTTAAAATCAAAGATCATACCCTTATTTNATAGGGACAGGTATATAGGCATGGTAAGGCAGGCCCTAGACCATATCAAAAGGGGTGACATCTCTCAAATCGTTCTGTCAAACCGCTTTGAGGCTAAGTATGAGGGTAGCCTCCTTAACTGCTATCGGATTTTACGTTCAATAAACCCCTCCCCCTATATGTTTTACTTTTATAGTCCGGATATGGAGGTAGCAGGTGCCTCCCCNGAGACCCTGGTAAGGCTAGAGGCAGGGGTCCTTCATACCTTTCCCCTAGCTGGTACCCGGCCCCGGGGCCAGACCGAAGAAGAGGACAAAAGGCTGGAGGCTGAGCTTTTGGCTGACCCCAAGGAGCTAGCCGAACACGATATGCTAGTTGACCTAAGCCAGTATGATCTTGAAAAAATCTGCACTAGCGGCAGTGTAGTAGTAGAAAAGTACCACTCAATAGAGCGGTATTCCCATGTTATGCACATTGGGTCAACTGTTAGGGGTGACCTAGCTGAAGGCAGGGATGCCCTAGATGCTATAGGAGCCATCCTACCGGCAGGAACCCTATCTGGTATGCCAAAGCTTAAATCCTGCCAGCTTATCAATGATATTGAAAATAACAAGCGGGGCATATACGGAGGTGCCATAGGCTACCTGGACTTTACCGGTAACATGGACACCTGCATAGCTATCCGTATAGCCTACAAAAAGAATAACAAGGTCTTTGTCCGAAGTGGTGCAGGTATCGTGGCAGGCTCTTTGCCAGAGAGAGAGCATGAGGAGTGCCTAAACAAGGCAAGGGCCCTAATAAAGGCTCTAGAGCTAGCAGACCAGCTGGGCTAGTAGGAACTAAGATGAGAGAGGGTCTAGATATATTGAAATAAGGGACAGTCAAGTTTATAGGAAAAGAATCTGCAAAGAAAAGGACCATAAAGGAGGAGAAAATGATAAAGGAAGCTATTAAAAAAATCGTAGACAAGCAAGACCTAAGCTATGAAGAGGCCTATGGTGTAATGAGCGAGATAATGAGCGGGCAGACCAGCCAGGTTCAAAATACTGCCTTTCTAGCAGCCCTTTCAACCAAGAGCACAAAGGCTGAAACCATAAGCGAGATTATGGGCTGCGCCAATGCAGTAAGGGACCATGCCCTAAGGATAGACCATGATATGGACCTGTTTGATATAGTAGGTACTGGTGGTGATGGGTCTTTAAGCTTTAACATTTCTACCACCTCTGCCCTAGTTCTAGCTGCAGGAGGGGTCAAGGTTGCAAAACATGGTAACAGGGCAGCCTCCTCTAAATGTGGTACTGCCGATTGCCTAGAGGCCTTGGGTGTAAAGATTGACCAGCCACCTGAAAAGTGTCTTGACCTCCTAGAATCCATAGGCATATGCTTTATATTCGCCCAAAAATACCACCAGTCCATGAGGCATGTGGGGGCCATCCGCAAGGAGCTTGGCATCCGGACAGTCTTTAATATCCTAGGACCCCTGGCAAACCCTAGCTCCCCTACTGTGATGCTATTAGGGGTCTATGATGGGTCCTTGGTAGAGCCTTTGGCCAAGGTCCTCCATGGCCTAGGCGTTAAACGGGCCATGGTAGTCTATGGCCAGGATAGGCTAGATGAAATCTCCATGAGTGCCCCTACAAGTGTGTGTGAGCTTGACAATGGTAGGCTTACCAGCTATGAGCTTTGCCCTGAGGACTTTGGCCTTAGGACCTGCGAGAAGGCTGACCTAGTTGGGGGCTATCCACAGGAGAATGCAGCCATAACTAGGGCTATCCTGTCGGGAGAAAAGGGGCCAAAAAGGGATGCGGTCCTACTAAATGCCGGTGCAGGCCTATATATAGCAGGCAAGGCCGAAAACATAGGCCAGGGCGTAAATCTAGCCGCTAGCCTGATTGACACAGGCCAGGCCATGGAAAAGCTAGACCAGTTTATAAAGGCTAGCAATTAGGGTGAAGGCTATGAAAACTATCCTAGAAACAATCGCCGACTACACAAGGACTCGGGTCCAAAATGACAAGGCCAGGCTTGACCTAGACCAGCTAAGGGACCTAGCCAGGGCAAAGGGACCTGCAGACGGGTCTGCCTTTGAAGAGGCCTTAAAAAAGCCTAAGATGAGCTTTATCTGCGAGATTAAAAGGGCCTCTCCCTCAAAGGGCATAATCTCAGAGGACTTTCCCTATCTTGAGATTGCAAGAGACTATGAGCAGGCAGGAGCAGAAGCAATTTCCTGCCTAACTGAGCCAAAATGGTTTCTTGGTTCGGATAAAATTTTTAAAGATATAAGGGCAAATGTGGCTATCCCAATGCTACGCAAAGACTTTGTGGTTGATGAATACCAAATATACCAGGCCAGGCTATTAGGGGCAAGTGCCATCCTCCTTATCTGCTCAATCTTAGATAAAGACACTATCGCTAAATATCTTGACCTTGCTGACAGGCTAGGCCTAGCTGCCCTAGTAGAGGCCCATGACGAGGCTGAGGTAAAAAGCGCTATCTCAGCAGGGGCCAGGATAATAGGAGTAAACAACCGTAACCTAAAGGATTTTTCTGTAGACACCAATAACTCCATTAGGCTCCGCCAGCTCGTGCCAGATGATATAGTCTTTGTAGCAGAAAGCGGGATAAAGAGTCGAGAAGATGTAAGGCTACTAGAAACCGAAGGAGTAGACGCCATCCTAATTGGTGAGGCCCTAATGCGGGCCCAGGACAAAAAGATGACCCTAGCTAGGCTAAGGGGTGACCTATGATGCAGGTCAAGATATGCGGTCTTAGCCGCCTTGTAGATATTGACATCGTAAATGAGGAAAGGCCAGACTATTGTGGNTTTATTATAAACTATCCAAAAAGCAAAAGGAGCCTGTCCCCAGAGGACCTATCTCCCCTGCTAGCTAGACTAGGCNCTCATATTAGTCCGGTTGGGGTCTTTGTAGACCAGCCACTAGACCTAGTTGCTGGTATTTTAAACAGGACAAAGATAGCTGTTGCCCAGCTACATGGCAAAGAGGATAATGAATATATTTCCAGGCTAAGACTTAAAACTAGCAAGCCCATCTGGCAGGCCTTTGAGGTTACGGGCATAGAGGATATAGATAGGGCCGTAAATAGCCAGGCTGACCTTGTCCTGCTCGACGCTGGCAAGGGGGCAGGCCTAGCCTTTGACTGGACCCTTTTAGAGGGCTTTCCAAGACCCTTTGCCCTTGCAGGAGGACTAAGGCTAGACAANCTAGAAAGAGCCTTAAGGACAGGGGCTAGCCTACTCGATGTATCAAGTGGGGTTGAAAGTGGTGGTAAAAAGGATCCGGAAAAGGTAAAAAGTTTTGTAAATCTAGTTAGGAGCAGGGGTTAATCTTTCAAAAGTTAGTCTTATAAAGGATAATCCTATAGAGGCTAATCATACAAAGGATAAACTTTCAAGAACTAATCCTATAAAAGCTAAGCCTTCAAAGGCTAATCTACTAAATCTAGTCTTTATCTAGTCTTTCAAGGGCTAATACTATAGGGGCTAATCTACAATAGCTAATCCTACAGCTTAAGTATAGACAATTATNAGAAACGGAGATGAACATTTTATGACTATGAGCAGAGGGCGGTTTGGGGTCCATGGGGGCCAGTATATTCCTGAGACCCTTATGAATGCAGTCCTAGAACTGGAGCAGGCCTANAACTACTACAANAATGATCCAAAATTTAAGGCTGAGCTTACAGACCTTTTAAATGAGTATGCAGGCAGACCCAGCCCCCTTTATTTTGCNAAGAGNCTGACAGAGGACCTAGCTGGTCCTAAAATCTACCTAAAGCGGGAGGACCTAAACCATACAGGCTCACACAAGATAAACAATGTCCTTGGCCAGGCCCTTTTAGCAAAAAAGATGGGCAAAAAGCGACTAATTGCCGAGACCGGTGCTGGCCAGCACGGGGTTGCAACTGCCACTGCAGCAGCCCTTATGGGGCTAGAATGTGTGGTCTTTATGGGAGAGGAGGACACAAAACGCCAGGCCCTAAATGTTTATAGGATGAAACTGTTAGGGGCAAAGGTAATACCAGTAACTAGTGGTACTGCTACTCTAAAGGACGCGGTGTCTGAAACCATGCGAGAATGGACCAGGCGGATAGATGATACCCACTACTGCCTTGGGTCTGTAATGGGCCCCCACCCCTTCCCCACCATGGTTCGGGACTTTCAGGCAGTTATATCAAGGGAAATAAAGGACCAGGTCATGGAAAGGGAGGGTCGCCTACCTGATATGGTCATAGCCTGTGTAGGTGGTGGTAGCAATGCCATAGGAGCCTTTTACCACTTTATAGATGACCCATCGGTCCAGCTTATTGGCTGTGAGGCAGCAGGTAGAGGCATTGATAGCCTAGAGACAGCCGCCACCATAAATACTGGTCGGCTTGGGATCTTTCACGGCATGAAGTCCTACTTTTGCCAGGATCAGAACGGCCATATAGCCCCTGTCTACTCCATTTCAGCAGGTCTAGACTATCCAGGTGTCGGTCCTGAACACGCCTGGCTCCATGATATAGGGAGGGCAAAATACGTAGCCATAACTGATGATGAGGCAGTTGATGCCTTTGAGTACTTAAGTAGGACAGAAGGGATTATTCCTGCTATAGAATCTGCNCATGCCCTTGCCTATGCAATAAAGATAGCCCCCAAGATGGATAAGGACCAGCTTATGGTTGTCAATGTCTCAGGCCGGGGCGACAAGGACTGTGCTGCTATAGCAAGATACAGAGGTGAAAATATAAATGAGTAAAATAAAAGAAGCCTTTAAAAATAAAAAAGCCTTTATCCCCTTTATTAGCTGTGGTTACCCGGACCTTGACTTCACCGCCGACCTGGTAAGGGCCCTAGCTGATAATGGAGCTGACCTAATAGAGCTGGGTATCCCCTTTTCAGACCCTACAGCTGAGGGTCCAATTATCATGGAGGCTAGTAGCAAGGCCCTAGCTGGAGGGGCCACTATAGACAGGATCTTTGATATGGTCAGCCAGCTTAGAAGAGATGTTAGGGTCCCTATGGTATTTATGACCTATGCCAATCTAGTCTTTTCCTATGGTATAGATTCCTTTGCCAAAGAGTCTGCTAAGCTAGGTATGGACGGTCTTATCCTGCCAGATGTCCCCTTTGAGGAAAAGGAGGAGTTTGCGCCCGCCTTTAGAAAATACGGGCTAGACTTTATCAGCCTGATTGCCCCTAGCTCTAGGGATAGGATAGGGCTAATAGCCAGCCAGGCAGAGGGCTTTTTGTACTGCGTATCCTCTCTTGGCGTAACAGGTACCAGGGACCATATCACAACTGACATAAAGGGGATGGTTGACAGGGTAGGCTTGTCCAATCCTGATATCCCCTGCGCCATAGGCTTTGGCATTTCAAATCCTGACCAAGCCAGACAGCTATGCCAGTATGCAGACGGTGTTATTGTAGGCTCTGCCCTTATGAAGCTGGTAAAAGACCATGGCAGGGCTGCTCTAGGTCATATAATTGACCTATCAAGGCAGATAAAGGCAAGCATAAATGAATAGTTTATCCTAACAAAAAGGCCTGGGTTCATATGCCCAGGCCTTTATAAGGTTTGTCTTGCCAATGTTTTTAGATGCTAAAATAATACTTAAATTTTTATTCTGAGTCAGCCAGCTTGGTTAAAAGCAGGTTGCTCCTTTTTATAAATTCGGACATCTCTTGAGGCTCAAGGGGCTTTAGACTAATCATGGCCAGGTCGTAGATATGCCTTAGAATTAGGTCTGTATCCTCCTTTTTATCCTCCTTGCCCTCATATTCAACCAGTTTCTTTACCAGGGGATTATTTATATTAAGGACAAGGGTCTCCTCCCTTGCCATAGTTGCAAAGCCCATACCTGCTCCAAACCTTTCAGTCATCTCCTGCATCCGTCTCGAATGCTCAGGTAGGACCATAATAGCAGGTGTATCTTTGGCCTTTAAGGCCTCTACGCTAAGCTTTAGTTCCTCCTGGCCTAGGGCCTCCTTAAATAGCTTTTCCAGGCTCTCTTTAGCCTTTTCATGGTCTCCGTCCCCAGCCTGCTCATCTTTTATTAGGTCGGAAATATCAGAGTCTACTCGGCTAAAGCTTACACCGGATTCCTTCATCTCTAAAAAGTTAATAAAGGCACTATCTATCTCAGTAGTCAAATGCAGGGCTTCAAGGCCATATTCCTCAAACATCTGTATATACTGGGCCTGCTGCTTTTCATCAGTAATGTAGAATACCTGGTCCTTGTGCTTGTCCTTGTTACGGTCTAGGTAGTCCTTTAGGGCCACATAGTCTCCCTTGGTATCCTTAAATATCAATATCTTTTTAACCCTGTCATAGAACTTGTCATCCCTCATACAGCCATACTTGATAAAGGGGTTGATATCATCCCAGTAGCGGTTAAAGGCATCCCTTTCCTTTTTATACATGCCTGTTAGCTTGTCGGCAACCTTTTTACTGATATGGTCAGATATCTTTTTAACCTGGCCATCGTTTTGTAAAAAGCTCCTAGATACATTTAAGGGTAGGTCAGGACAGTCTATTACGCCCTTTAGTAGTAGCAAGAACTCTGGTATAACCTCTTTTATATTGTCTGCTACAAAGACCTGGTTGTTGTATAGCTTTACCCTACCCTCTAGAGTCTCGTACTCATTGGCTAGCTTGGGGAAATATAGGATACCCTTTAGCCTAAAGGGATAGTCAACATTTAGGTGGATCCAAAAGAGGGGGTCTCGGTAGTCCATAAAGAGCTTTTTATAAAAGTCCTTGTAGTCCTCATCGGATAGGTCTGAGGGCTTTCTAAGCCATAGGGGGTTGGTATCGTTAATGGGCTCCTCCACAGGCTCTAAGTCCTCTAGGTCCTCATCGCCATCTACCTTGTCCTGGCCAGTAGCCTCAACGTCCTTATCCTGGTCATCTCCCTTGTCAGTATCAGTAGTCCCACTAGCTTGGTCATCTCCCTTGTCAGTATCAGTAGCCCCACTAGCTTGGTCCTCTCCACTTTCAGCATCTGTAGCCTGGCCCGCCTGGTCTTTGGAGTCGGCCTTTTTATCCTTT
>JGI24711J26586_10003107_pt1 | contig 11285 bp, 9 predicted proteins | sample BioPla3DNA1_FD_26586 | JGI IMG/M metagenome (IMG submission 26586)
AGAGCAGCAGCCTTCTTGTTGCCGTTGGTCTCCACTAGTTTCTTGATGATCTCATACTTGAGTTCTTCTGTCATGTTTAACTCGACCTTTCTCACTAGACTAACCTCGTTTTCTACTTCGAACAAACGAGGTTGTATTCCATAGTCGGGACATTTTCCCTCTTCTTCTAGTGAGACATTATCGCTTTTCCACTACGAACCACAGCTTGACAGGTTTGGAGGGTTTTGACTTTTTGCTCGGATCTGTAGTATAATGTTAACCACACTGAGGCCGGTGTTGAGCGGCGGTGGTGGAAACTGAATAGGTGTACGGCAAGGTGGGGTGGAGGGACTAGCGTCTTCGCCCTGCTTTTTTGTACCGCTGACACTGCATAAAAATACCACTTTGGGTTCGCCTGAACCCACGGAAAGGAGATGGCATGCGAAAAAGGGAGATAGCACTTAGGAGAGCTGAAGAGCTGAAGGATGCGATCAAAGACTATTTAGAGGCGAAGGATTCCATTCCCCGCGGTATGGCCCCCGCACAGCAGGAGCAGTATGAGCGGCAGAAGGCCAAAATCCTGGCCCATTTGGGCGGGACGGAGGAGGATTGGAACAGCTATAAATGGCAGCTGAAGAACAGGATTTCCGATTTGGAGACCCTGCGCCAGATCATCCACCTGGAGGATGATGAGATCCAGGCCATAGCGGAGGTGGAAAAGGAGTTCCGCTGGGGGATTTCCCCCTATTACCTGGCCCTCATCGATGAGACCCAGCGCTATGACCCCATTAAGCTCCAGGCCATACCCACAAAGGCAGAGCTGTTCACCGGAGGACAGCCGGACCCCATGGGGGAGGAATTCACCAATCCAGCGGGGAGCATCACCAGGCGCTATCCCGATCGGGTGATCATTAACGTAACCAATCAGTGCGCCATGTACTGCCGGCACTGCCAGAGACGCCGAAATATAGGCAGTAAGGACTTCCACACCACGAAAAAGAAGCTAGAAGAGTCCATCGCCTATATCAAGGCTAATCCTGAGATCAGGGACGTGTTAATCACCGGCGGGGATGCGCTCATGCTGTCGGATAAAACCTTAGACTGGCTGCTGGGCGAACTCCACGCCATTCCCTCCGTCGATTATGTGCGTTTGGGAACCAGGGTGCTGGTGACCATGCCGCAGCGCATCACGGACGAACTGGTGGAGGTCTTGAAGAAATATCCGCCGCTGTTTATCAACACCCAGTTCAACCATCCCAAAGAGGTGACCAAAGAGGCCAAAGCCGCCTGCGACAAGCTGGCAGGCGCCGGAATTCCCCTGGGCAACCAAGCGGTACTGCTCAACGGGATCAACAACGACAAGTATGTCATGCGCCTCTTGAACCAGGAACTGCTCAAGATCAGGGTGCGCCCATACTACATCTTCCACGCCAAAGATGTGGTGGGCACTAAGCACTTCAACACCTCCATCGATGATGGAATAGAGATCATGGAGTACCTGCGGGGCTACACTTCGGGGATGGCTATCCCAACCTATATTGTCAACGCGCCCAAGGGGCACGGCAAGACGCCCATTAACCCCCAGTACCTACTGTCTAGGGGTAAGCGTTCCGTGAAGATCAGGACCTGGGAAGGCAAGGTCTTCGATTACCCCAACGAGCCAACGGTAGATCTAAAGGACATTTTAGATGCTTAGCGAAGTAAGCCCCGGGGGAGACCACCCCGGGGTTTCGCCTTAAGTTGAGTTCTTCAGGGGGGAGGTAGATGGCAGAGGGAGCCAGTTATCTGCAGCTTTCCCGGGAAGAGCTGGAGGATAGGGTGTCCAGAGCCCGTGAGCAGCTCACATCCTGCCGCCTCTGTCCCCGGGAGTGCCGGGTAAACCGCAGCAATAAGCAGGGTTTTTGCCGGGCAGGGGCGGAGGCCGTTGTGTCCAGTTTCGGTCCGCACCTTGGCGAGGAAAGGGTGCTGGTGGGCCACGGCGGCTCTGGGACCATCTTTTTCGCGCACTGCAATCTGCGCTGTGTTTTTTGTCAGAATCACGAATTGAGCTTCGGAGGTCATGGCACACCGGTCACCACCGAACAGCTGGCCACCATGATGCTGATCATCCAGGACCGTTATGGGTGTCCCAATATCAACTTGGTTACACCCACCCATTTTGTACCTCACATTCTGGAGGCGGTCTACCTGGCTGCTGACAGAGGTCTGCGCATTCCCTTGGTCTACAACTGCGGGGGCTATGAGAGCGTGGAGATGCTCAGGCTCTTGGCTGGGGTAGTGGATATTTACATGCCTGATCTGAAATACAGCTCACCGGAGAGGGCCCACCGCTACTCCCAGGCAGAGGACTATTTCGCCAAAGCCCGCTTGGCGTTGAAGGAGATGGATCGCCAGGCGGGTGGTCTTGAGGTGAGCGCTGCAGGCGTGGCCCAAAGGGGCCTGCTCATCCGCCACCTGGTGCTGCCTGGAGGGCTGGAGGATACCAAAAAGGTGTTGGAGTTTGTCAGGGAGGAGCTCTCCCCAGATTGCATGGTGAACTTGATGGATCAGTATTATCCCTGTTACAGAGCTCATGAACACCCAGAGCTCTGCCGCAGAGTGAGCAGCACGGAGTTCAGAGCCGCCTGGGACTTTGCCCAAAGCCTGGGCTTGAGGCTGGCGAGATAAAGAGAAGCTGGAGTTTCCTCCAGCTTCAGCTTTTCTTAGCGCAGTTTGTGAATGAACAGGCCGCTGAGCAATTTGGGTTCGAACCAGGTGGACTTGGGCGGCATGACCTGGTTGTGGTCGGCCACCGCGATAATCTCCTCAATGGACGTTGGATACATGGAAAAGGCCACCTGCATGTCTTCGTTAACCCGTCTCTCCAGCTCCTTTAGTCCCCGGATACCGCCCACAAACTCAATGCGCTGATCCGTACGGGGATCCGCGATCTTGAGGATGGGTGCCAGGAGCTGATCCTGCAGTACAGCCACGTCCAGACCCTTGACCAGATCATCTTTGGGCACAACCCCCGGGCGGGGAGTGAGCCTATACCACTGATCCGCAATGTACATGCCGAAGGTTCCCTTCTGCTCCGGAGCATAGGGGGAGGCGGGGGCCTTTTCCAGTATGAAGCGCTCTTCTACCTGCTGGAAAAACTCCTCCAAGGAAGCTCCGGCCAGATCCTTCACCAGACGGTTGTAGGGCCAGATCTTCAGGTCCGAAGCCGGGAAAAGCACGGACAAGAAGTAGTTGAACTCGGCTTCGGGATCGGGGTTCTGCTTCCGCATTTCCATGGCCACCCGCACCGCGGCCGCGGAGCGGTGGTGCCCGTCGGCGATGTAGAGGTTGGCCACGCCGGCAAAGAGGGATTTCAGCTCGTTCACGGTCTCGGGGCGATCCACGATCCAGCAGATGTGGTCCACGTTGTAGGCGCGGAACTGGTAAATGGGGTCGTGCTTCCGCACCCACTCATCGATCAGGCCGCTGATCTGTCCATCGTCTCTATAGGTCTGAAAGATGGGCCCAGTTTGGGCCTCCAAGGCCTTGATATGGTCTATGCGATCCTGCTCCTTGTCGGGCCTGGTGTGCTCGTGCTTCTTGATAACGTCGTTGTTGTAATCGTCCACGGAGGCGCAGGCCACCAGCCCAGTCTGGGCCCTGCCGTCCATGATTTGGCGGTAGATGTAGAAGCACTCTCGCTCATCTTGGATGAAGTGCCCCTGGGCCAGCATGTCTAAGAAGATCTCCCTGGCTTTGGCGTACACCTTGGGGTCATGGGGATCCGGCATTTCTGGGAAGTTGATCTCCGCCCGGTCGATGCGCAGGAAAGAGAGCTCGTTTCCCTCCACCATTTCCTTTGCTTCCCCAGAGTTCATCACATCATAGGGCAGTGCCGCGATCCTGTGTGCGAGCCTACCACTTGGTCGCACGGCGCGAAAAGGTTTGATAACAGCCACTGTTCAGCCTCCTCCGTGGTTTTAGTTCACCTTGTTTTTCACCGGCTGGCCTTGGGCGAACGCGAGCACCTCTTCCGCCACGAGGTGGGCCACTTTCAGCTGGGCTTCCTTGGTGGAAGCGGCAATGTGGGGGGTGGCGGTAACCTGTTCCATCTGCATGAGCTGGAAATCTGCCGGGGGTTCCTGGGTGTAGACATCCAGGGCAGCCGCGGCTAAATGGCCGCTGTCCAAAAGGCGTTTCAGGGCCTCTTCATCCACGATCCCGCCCCGGGCTGCGTTGATGATCATCACGCCTGGTTTGGTCTTCTTCAGGTTTTCCTCACCCAAAAGCCCCTTGGTTTCTGGTGTAACGGGCGTGTGCACAGTGATGATATCCGCGGTGGCCAAGATCTCCTCCAGGCTGCTGGCCTTGGCCCCTACCTGCGCCGCCCTTTCGGGAGTCAGGGATCGGCTGTAGGCCAGGACATTCATCTCAAAGGCCCGGGCCCTCTTGGCCACTTCCTGGCCGATGCGGCCGAAACCGATGATGCCCAGGGTCTTGCCGTACAGTTCGTTGCCCATGAAAGCGGAGCGGTTCCACTCGCCCCGGCGCATGAGGCGTTGGCCAGGCACAGTTTGCGCACCATGGCCAGCATGAGTGCGAAGGTGTGCTCTGCAGTGGCGATGGTGTTGCCATCGGGGGCGTTGACCACTATGATTCCGCGCCGGGTCGCGGCAGCTACGTCAATGTTATCCACGCCAACTCCCGCCCGGCCGATGATCTTCAGCTTGGGCATTCTGTCCATAACGTCTTCAGTAACCTTGGTGGCGCTGCGCACCAGGAGTGCGTCATAGGTATCCAAGTCAGGTGCGTCGTTCACGTTTTGCTCCACCACCTCAACCTGGCCGCTCTCCAGCAGCGGCGCCAAGCCTTCCTTGGCGATCTTGTCCGAAACCAGCACACGGAACATGGCCATCCTCCTCTACAGACAAGTTTTCTCTAGGGTTTTACTATTATATCACACGGGATTCAAGAACTGAAATGGGCGGTGAGCACAGGCGAGGTTATTTGCCAATTAATGAGATTATGATAGTATAAAGGAAAATGAATGCGAAAGGCGAGGAGGCAGTGGAATGAAGAGAGCCTATAACTTCAACGCTGGTCCAGCTGCACTACCCTTGGAGGTACTGCAGGAAGCACAGGCGGAGCTTCTGGATTTTGGTGGCACAGGTATGTCCATTATGGAGCTCAGCCACAGGAGCAAAGACTACGACGCAGTCCATGGGCGGGCGCAAGAGCTTTTGCGCAAGTTGATGGGTATCCCTGAGGAATACGAAGTCTTGTTCCTCCAGGGAGGCGCCAGCCTGCAGTTTTCCATGGTCCCCTTGAACCTGCTTGCTGAAGACCAGACTGCCAACTACATCCTCACCGGCTCCTGGTCGGAGAAGGCCTTGGCGGAAGCGGCCAAGGTGGGTCAGACCAAGATCGGCGCCAGCGGCAAGNAGGGGAAATACAGTCGTATCCCTGCCCAGGAAGAGCTGGCCATCAGCGGCGATGAGGCTTACGTGCATATCACGTCCAACAACACCATTTACGGCACGCAGTGGAAGGAGTTCCCCTACACCAAGGAGGTACCCCTGGTTGCTGACATGTCCAGCGATATCCTCTCCAAGCCCATTGAGGTGAGTCAGTTCGCCCTGATCTATGCAGGGNCGCANAAAAACTTAGGGCCCTCAGGNGTGACGGTGGTANTTATCCATAAAGATCTCCTCANCCGGTCCAGGGAGGATCTGCCCACTATGCTGAACTACAACACCCACGCCAAGGCCAGATCGCTGTACAACACCCCGCCCACCTTCGGCATCTACCTTTTGGGCAAGGTGCTGAGCTGGGTGGACCGCAAGGGTGGTGTGGAGGCCATTGCTCGGCAGAACGAGCTTAAAGCCAGGCTGCTCTACGATGCCATCGACCAAAGTGATGGTTTTTACCGGGGCCATGCCGAAGCGGACAGCCGTTCACTGATGAACGTCACCTTCAACTTAGCCACTGAGGAGCTGGAAAAAGAGTTCCTGGCCGAAGCGAAGGAGGCGGGCTTTGTGGGGCTGGGCGGGCATCGCTCCATCGGCGGCTGCCGCGCTTCCATCTACAATGCCGTGCCAGTTCAGGCCTGTGAAGCCCTGCGCGACTTCATGGCCGCCTTTAAGGCTAAGCACTGACGAGTGGCGTACTTGAGGAATTTTCGGGCTGTCCCAAGTTTCGGGACAGCTTTTCCTTTCGCGCCGTGTACTAGAAACTGGATTTTCCTTGAATGACCGCGGTCGTAGTGTTAAAATAATAGTACGATTTACGAGTTTGCAGTAAAATTATCTATATTTATGCAAACGAGCGGAGTAAATACTCAAACGTCAGGAGGAGGTAGTTTATGTCCAGGACAAGGGTAATCATCATGGGAGCCGCCGGTCGGGATTTCCACAACTTCAACACCTATTACCGCGACAACGAAGGGTACGAAGTGGTGGCGTTTACGGCAACACAGATTCCCGATATTCACGGCCGCAAGTATCCCCCGGAGCTGGCTGGGAGGCTCTATCCCCAGGGCATCCCCATCTACGATCAGAGCGAGCTCGTTGATCTAATCAAGAAGTACGACGTGGATGAATGCGTTCTCTCCTACAGTGACCTGCCCTATGAATATGTCATGCACCTCAGTGCCGAGGTCAATGCCGCCGGGGCCAACTTCGCCCTGCTGGGGCCCAAGCACACCATGCTCAAGAGCAGTAAACCTGTGATCGCGGTGTGCGCGACCCGCACGGGAACGGGTAAGAGTCAGACTTCCCGCAAGGTGGCGGAAATCCTGCTGGAGCAGGGCATCAGGGTTGTAGCCGTGCGGCATCCCATGCCCTATGGGGATCTGGCGGCCCAGAAGGTGCAGCGCTTTTCCACCATCGANGATTTGGCTAAGCACAAGTGCACCATCGAAGAGATGGAGGAATATGAACCCCACATCGAGCGGGGCAATGTGGTCTATGCCGGGGTGGACTACGAAGCCATCCTCAGGGCAGCAGAGGAAGATCCAGAAGGCTGCGATGTGATTCTCTGGGACGGCGGCAACAACGACTTCCCGTTCTACGAGCCCGATCTGCACATTACTGTTGCTGACCCGCATCGAGCTGGGCACGAACTCAGCTACTATCCAGGCGAGGTCAACCTGCGCATGGCCCATGTGGTAGTGATCAACAAGATCGACAGCGCCTCACCGCAGGACATCGAAACCGTACGGCGCAACATCCGCCAGGTGAACCCCGAGGCCGTGATTGTAGATGCCGCTTCTCCGATCAGGGTGGCGGATCCAGAGCTGATCAAGGGTAAGCGCGTGCTGGTGGTGGAAGACGGGCCAACCCTCACCCACGGAGAGATGAGGCTGGGTGCTGGCACCATCGCGGCGCAGAAATATGGAGCCGCGGAAATCGTGGATCCCAGACCAGCTGCGGTGGGCAGCCTCATTGCCACCTTTGCCATGTATCCCCATATGGGCGAGCTGCTGCCAGCCATGGGCTACAGCGATGAGCAGCGGGTTGATCTGGAGGCCACCATCGCCAACGTGGACTGCGATGCCGTGATCATAGGTACTCCCATCGACCTCAACCGGGTAGTGAAGATCAAGCAGCCCAACACCAGAGTCTTCTACGACCTGCAGGAGATCGGCAGCCCCAATCTAGAAGAAATTCTGGCAGAGTTCATAGAAAGGCATAAGCTGGGTAAGTAGAGGAAGCCGCAGGTGCGGCAGGAAGGAGTTGTTGTCCTTGGGCAGGACAGAAGAGCTGATCCGCGAGGTTGAGCAGTACAGTGCGCGCAACTACAATCCCCTGCCCGTGGTGATCGCCAGGGGCGAAGGGGTGTGGGTATATGATGTGGAGGGCAGGAAGTACCTGGATATGCTCTCCGCGTACTCGGCCCTGAACCAGGGGCACAGGCATCCCAAAATAATCCAAGCCCTCTTGGATCAAGCGGCCAAGATCACCCTCACTTCCAGGGCCTTTCACAATGAGACCATGGGGCCATTTTTGAAACGGCTCTGTGACATGGCCGGCTATGATCAGGCCCTGCCCATGAACACAGGGGCAGAGGCGGTGGAGACGGCCATTAAGGCGGCCCGTAAATGGGGACTTTTGAAAAAGGGAGTGCCCGAAAACCAAGGGGAGATCATTGTCTGCGAGAACAACTTCCACGGGCGCACCGTAACCATCGTCAGCTTCTCCAGTGAGGAGCAGTACCGCCGCGGGTTCGGGCCATTTACACCTGGCTTTATCACTGTGCCCTTCGGCGATGCTGAAGCTCTGGAAAAGGCCATGGGCCCCCACACGGTGGCGGTTCTGGCCGAGCCCATCCAAGGGGAAGGGGGAGTGCTGGTTCCTCCCCAGGGTTACCTGGCCAAGATGCGGGAACTTGCCAGTAAGCACAACGTGCTCATGATGCTGGATGAGATCCAAACGGGGCTGGGGCGCACAGGCCGCATGTTTGCCTACGAATACGAAACAGCCAAGCCCGATGTGCTCATCTTGGGCAAGGCCTTGGGCGGCGGGGTTTACCCCGTATCCGCCGTGCTGGCCAGCGCTGAAGTGATGGGTGTGTTCAACCCAGGTGACCACGGTTCCACTTTTGGCGGGAATCCCCTGGGCGCGGCTGTGGCCCAGGCGGCCTTGGAAGTCCTGCTGGAGGAAGATCTCCCGGGCAGGGCTTTTGAGCTGGGCAGCTATTTCATGGATGGCCTGAGGTCCATGCATAGCCCCTACGTTCAGGAGATCAGGGGCAGGGGCCTGCTCATCGGCGTGGAGATCAAGAAGGAATATGGCTCGGCCCGCCCCTTCTGCGAGCGGCTCATGGAGGAGGGTTTGTTGTGCAAAGAAACCCATGAGCAGACCATCCGCTTTGCGCCGCCCTTGGTGATCACCAGAGAGGAGATCGCTTGGGCCCTAGAGCGCATCCAAAAGGTGCTTGTTCCTTAGAGGAAGAGCAGAATTACGCCGGCAATGGAGATGAGTGCTCCCAGTACTTCCTTGGGGAGCACTTTTTCTTTGAAGAACAGCATGCTGAACGGGATGATCAAAACTGGCGACAGGGATGAGAGGGAAGAGACGATCCCCGCGGCAGTGTGCTGCAGAGCAACCAGGGAAGCGGTGACGCCCAGGAAGGGTCCCAGGACGGCACCCAGGCTGATGCAGCCCATGGCTCTCCTATCCCTAAGGGCCCTGGCCATTTCCGGCCATTTCCGCCGCACGGTGATGAGCAGGGTGAAGGCGGCGAAAGCCGCCAGCAGCCTGATCTGGGTGGCTGCCAGGGCGTTGTAGGAACCCATGCCCAGCTTGCTGAAGACAAGCCCCATAGCTTGTCCCAGCGCTCCTAGAAAGGCAAAGACCACTCCCCGCAGGGGGCGGTTCAGCTTGACCTTCTTTTCCTGGGGATTGCGGCTGAGGACAACTAGGGCAATCCCCAGCATGACCACGAAAATGCCCAAGAGACCCCGGAGAGAGATGCTTTCGCCTAGGATCACAAAACTGATCAAGGCCGTAATAGGCGGGCCCAGGGAGCTGATCAAGAGCGAGATGCGGGAGCCGATTTCCACCAGCGCCTGGAACAGGAAAATGTCACCTAAGACAAAGCCAATGAGGCCGGAAATGGAGAGCCAAAACCAGGCCTCCGGCGCCGCATCGCTGGGCAGGGGCATGCCCCTGGTGAGCAGAGCAGTGAGGGTCAAGAGGGGAAAGGCCACAAAGATCCGGAGATAATTTACGGCCAGAGATCCCACCCGTTTGCCAGCCACCTCAAAAGCCATGGCGTTCAGGCTCCAACAAAGGGCGGCCGTGAGCGCCGCCAGTTCTCCCAAATGTGAAATTGCTGTGTGTTCCATGTGCCCATCCCCTGTGTAGTGCAGTTTCTTAGCTATAGGATCAATTATAGTCTGCGGCCCCAGTAAAGGGAAGGGTTAGACGCAGGTAAAGAAGGGGATTGGCTGCGAGGAGGAGAACTTTACCAGCAGATTGAAAAAGGCACTGCAGAAGGGGGCAGGATTTATGCTCAAGTGGTGGCAAGAGCGGGTGGCTTACCAGATCTGGCCCCGCAGCTTCCAGGACAGCAACGGCGATGGAATCGGCGATCTGCAGGGCATCATCGCCCACCTCGATGAGCTGAAGGACNTGGGGGTGGGCATTATCTGGCTCAGTCCCGTCTANCCTTCGCCCAATGCGGATTACGGCTACGATATCAGCGACTACATGGACATCAACCCCGAGTTCGGCACCATGGCCGATATGGAAGAGCTCCTCGCCGAGGCGGAGAAGCGGGATATCAAGATCATCCTGGATCTGGTGATCAACCACACCTCAGACCAGCATGCCTGGTTCCAGCAGAGCCGGGACAAGAACAGCCCCTACCGGGACTACTACATCTGGCGCCCCGGGAAGAACGGCAGGCCGCCCAACAACTGGACCAGTTTCTTCGGCGGGCCGGCGTGGACTTACGATGAAAAGAGCGGCGAGTACTACCTGCACCTTTTTGCCAAAAACCAGCCTGATCTCAATTACCGCAACCCCAAGGTTCTGGAGGAGGTCAAGGAGGTTCTCCGCTTCTGGCTGGAAAAGGGGGTGGCGGGCTTTCGCTGCGATGTGATCAACCTCCTCTGGAAGTCGAGTCTGGAGAACGGCAGGTGGCGCGTTGGTCTCACGGGTCTGGAGCACTACCTTTCCCAAGAAGGCTGCCATGAAATCCTGCGCGCCCTCCGCAGAGAGGTACTGGATCATTACGACTGCTTCACCGTGGGGGAGACTGTTTTCGTCACTCCTCAGATGGCCTTGGATTTCACCCTGCCTGAGCGGGGGGAACTGGATATGGTCTTCTACTTCGAGCACATGGCGGCAGATGAGTTTTTGATCAAGTGGTTCAAGCGCAAGTTCAGGCCCGAACGCCTGGCCCGGGCTCTCACTAAGTGGACCAGGGAGGTGCCCTGGAACGCCAATTACTTGGAGAACCACGATCAGCCCCGCTCCGTATCCCGCTATGGTCATGAAGGTGAGTTCTGGAAGGAGTCCGCTAAGCTGCTCTGCACTCTACTTTTGACCATGCGGGGAACCCCCTTTATCTATCAGGGCCAGGAAATCGGCATGACCAACTTCGATTTCACCAGCATGCACCANATCAAGGACATTGAGTCGCACAACATCNNCAAACTGGCCAAGCGCCTGGGCTTTCCCAGATCCTTACGCTGGAAANTGATCAAAGCCACATCCAGGGACAACGCCCGCACCCCCGTGCAGTGGACTGCCGGGCCCAATGCCGGGTTTACCACGGGCACGCCGTGGATCGAGGTGAACAAGAACTACACCAGGATCAAC
>JGI24711J26586_10003127_pt1 | contig 11225 bp, 10 predicted proteins | sample BioPla3DNA1_FD_26586 | JGI IMG/M metagenome (IMG submission 26586)
TTAATATTTTTTTTGTTTAAAATAATATTAAAAAATTCAATGTTTTTGTAATTTGCTTGTTTTCAATTAGTTTGTAGATTATGTTTAAAATGAGATAATTATCAATTTTGCAAAAAAAATATTAAATTATGCAGGATTTTGATAAAAAATACTTATAGATAGCAATATTTTGTATTAAAATAATTATAGTTAATAATTTATGTATACCTTTTAATTGAATAAACGTTTTGTTTTTGAATTTTAAAAAAAAGATATTTATTGTTTTGACTTTTCTTTTTCAAAAGAGGCAACAAATGCTGAAAGTGGTTTGTAGTAAAATAAAATTAAAACAAATAATCCGACAGTAATACTTGCATCGGCAATATTGAAAATTGCAGGAAAGAAATTAAAATTTCCTATTGTAAAAAGATCGAGTTGTAGCATATCTACTACTTTGCCTTGCATAAAAGGGGCATATCCTCCTGAGGCAGGGAAAATATCGGCAGGAGGCGGATAGTAAGTACTCAATGAAAATATTTTACCATAAAAGACGCAATCAATAATATTTCCTATTGCTCCTGCACATATAACGGATATACTTATTAATAATCCCGTCGAAACATACGATTTTATCATTTTATAAATAATCCATATAATGGCTCCTGAAGCGAGGATGCGAAACAAGGTTAATAGAAGTTTCCCTGTATAGCCTCCAAAAAAGACAATTCCAAATGCCATTCCTTCGTTTTCAACGAAGTGGAGTTTAAACCAATTGCCCAATAGAGGAATTTGTTCACCTAAAACCATATTAGTTTTGACCCAAATTTTAAGAATTTGGTCAATAATTAATATAACTAATATAACACTTATTGAAATAAATGATTTTTTTTTCACTTTGTGTTTTTTTTCTCATTTATTTTAGCGTCATATGATAAAGTTGCATGAGGGACAACTTTTAAACGTTCTTTAGGAATTAATTCTCCCGTTTCACGACAAACACCATACGTCTTGTTTTCGATACGAATTAAAGCTGCTTCTAAGTTTTTAATATATTTTTCAAGACGAGAAGCGAGCCTGCCTGTTTCTTCTTTGAATAAAGTTTGCTGTCCTTCTTCTAAAATTTTGAATGTAGGAGAAGTATCTGCAATGTCATTTCCTGAAGTACCACTTAGAGCGTCTACATACATTTTCATATCTTGTTTAGCTTGTTTCAGTTTTTCAAGAATTATTTCTTTAAATTCTTGCAAATCTTCATCTGAATATCGTAAAAATTCTTTTTCCTCACTCATTGTAACCTCCTATCTTATAAGTATTAATATTAAAAAAATAATTTTATCAAAATTATTTTTACTTTTCAACAAAAATACAATTAATATTAATAGTAAAAGAGATTTTATTTTATTTTTTTTTTATAATATCTAAAATAGTATAATTAAATAAAAACATATTAGAATTTATACTAATTTTGTAAACGAATGTAGAAAAATTAAATTGATAATATTATGAGAAAAATAGAGAAAATTTTCAGCGGTAAAACATTAGCTATTTTATCCGGAGGAGGAGATACTCCTGCCATTAATTCAAGTATAAAAAACATTAGAGATAGAGCTCTTTTGCTTGGCTTTAAAGTATATGGTATCCGAATAGGCTGGAAAGGCTTGTTGGGAGATGGCGATATAGTAGATTTAACGAATCAATCTTATAATGGTTTGTATGGAGGAACGGCTTTGCTTTCGAGTCGAACCAATCCTTTTCCTACTAAAAATAATCCGACATCTCGTGTTCCTCAAATTTTAGAAAATTTGAAAAAATACAAAATAGACGTTCTTGTAACAATAGGAGGAGATGATACCAACGGAGCTGCCAAACGCTTGTATGAACAGGAAAAAATACCGGTTATAGGATTTCCTAAAACAATAGATAATGATTTAAGAACCAGAACATTTCATTCTTATGGAAAAGAAAGTATAGAAGCAGTTTTATGTCCCGGCTTTCCTACAGGAGCATTGCGTGTGAGTGAAATGGTAAGACATTTACGTTCAACCAATGAGTCGCATCAACGTATTATGGTAGTTGAAGTAATGGGGCGCGATGCCGGTTGGTTGACAGGTAGTGCTTTGTTTGGCGGAGCCGAATTGTTGTTAGTGCCTGAATGCCAAATGACAAAAGAAAAAAAAGAACGGTTTTTCGAAGTAGTCAAAGAAAGATACAGTGAAAAGAAAAATTTAATTATAGCTGTTTCGGAAGGGATAAGATGGTGGGATGATGAAACAAGTCAGTTAAGTATGGTGCATGCAAGTTCTGAAACAGATGAATATGGACATAAACGTTTTGGAGGTGTGAGCGGAGTTGTAGCTTCCGAGATATCCAATAAATTAGGGATTTCGGCTCGATCTCAAATTTCAGGTTATTATCCTCGTTCGGGCTATTGTAGTCAATATGATGCAAAACTCACGGCTGCATTAGCCGATAAAGTGCTTGATTTATTATTGCGTGAAGATTACGGTAAAATGCCCGTAATGAATAAAATTGTAAAAGAAGACGGATTAGAAGAGTATAATACTACTGCTATTGATATGGGACATATTGGAAATCAACCATTGCAAAATATTTATTACGATTCGGAAAACTTTACTTTTACCAATGCTTATATTGATTTTCTTAAAAATATTTTAGGCGAACCTTATGTTCCTTCTTTCGGTTATAATTTTAAAAAGGTTGTTCCTAAATAGATTTGGCGTTATTTTTGCAATAGTTTTTAATATTTAAAAAATATTTCTTATGAAACAAATACGTTTTATTTTTATCAGCTTGTTAATCATTTGCTTAGGGAATGTGTTGGCTCAAGAGACCAAAGAGCCGCCCAAATCGTATTTTAGTTTATCCCAATCCTTAGTTGATTTCGGAAGTGTTAATCTTGGTGCGACAAAAACTATTAATGTAACTTTCACCAATACGGGAAAAAAGCCGCTTATTATCTTTAATGTTTACACCAATTGCGGGTGTACGGAAGTAGATTTTCCTAAAGAGCCTTTTGCACCCGGAAAATCGGGAACCTTAAAGATTTCCTACAGTGCAACCGAAGGGGAAGGAGTTTTTAGTAAAACCATTACTGTCAATACCAATGCTAAAAATAAGAAAGAAAATCTTAAGATAGAAGGTATTGTAGTCCCTAAATAAGTAAAAACAATAAAAAAAACAGGGGTTCCCGTTAGAGAACCCCTGAAAACTATGAAAAAAAACTACTACTTCTTTGATTTATCAAAATGTGATTTGTATTTGTTTAAATATTTATCTACGCGTCCTGCCGTATCTACTAGTTTCATTTTACCGGTAAAGAAAGGATGCGAAGTATTCGATATTTCTAATTTAACTAAAGGGTATTCTTTCCCATCTTCCCAAACAATGGTATCTTTTGTTTTTACAGTCGATTTGCTTAAAAAGGCAATGTCGTTTGACATGTCTTTAAAAACAACAAATCTATAATCTTTTGGGTGTATATCCGCTTTCATTTTCTCTCAATATGTTATAATTATATACTCAATAAAAACTTTGCAAAAATATAATTTTTTTTAATACCTTTTGCAGGATTTGGTTAAAAACTTTAAAAAAAATTATTTTTGGGTGGACAATGGGATTCGAACCCACGACCTTCGGAACCACAATCCGACGTTCTAACCAGCTGAACTATGTCCACCATTGAATTTTGAAATGCAAAAGTATAATTTTTTTACATATAAAATAGAATCTTTACCGATTTAAAAATTTAATTAAAAAAATAAGGATAAAAATCTAAAAATCAAAGGAATAAAAAACAGAAATAAGGAATTTTCTTGTCTTAAACTTGGATTTTCAATTTATAATTATTCCATTTTTAACACATAAAATGGAATAAAACAAACTTTTTATCGCATTTTATTGATACAATATATTAATAAAAACGAATTATAAACGAAACAATAAAAGGAAAAATATTTAGTTATTCAATAATAATTTAATTGTTAAAATTACACTATGAATCTAAAAAAAATTGCATTTTTTTTCTTTTCTTTCTTTTTTCTTACGTTATCGGCACAAAATCCAATAGCTGTCGGAGAATGGAGAACGCATTTTAATTATACAAATGGGAAAAAAACTGCCATTTTGGATGAAATTGTTTTTTTGGCAACAAGCAATTCTCTTTTTTATACAAATATTAATGATAATACAATACATCGATTAGGAGTATTAGAAGGGTTAAATGATATTGGGATTCAAACGATAGAAGCAAGTCAATCAACAAAAACATTGGTAATATGTTATTTGAATTCCAATATTGATTTGTATTATAATGAAATGATTTTCAATGTTCCTGATATTGCAAAAAAGCAAATCAACGGCGATAAATCCATATATAATATTCATTGTGAAGATAAATATGCTTATTTGGCTTGCGGTTTTGGAATTGTGGTTCTTGATTTAAAAAAGAGAATTATTCTCGACACTTGGTTTTTTTCTAAAGAAGGACAAACTATTGCTGTAAACGATATTGCTATCTGCAATGATACGATTTATGCGGCAACGAATAAAGGAATTTATTACAATCAATTAAAAAGTACGACAATTGCCCAATTTTCTTCATGGAAAGAAGAAATAGATTCATTCGTAAATAATAAAAAAGTAACTTTTATTGAGAGTTATAATAATAAAATATATGCTGTTATAGACGAACCTTTATATGCATTCGATACTTTGTATAACGAAGATAGTTCTGACTATAAAATAGATTCGACAATATTACAAACAGTTAGTTTTGTTTATTCTACACAAAACAACAAGTGGGCGATAGATAGTGTTTTTGGGTTTGAAGAGATTAAAAATATAAGAAATGTTAATGATTATCTGATTATTACAAGAGGGTGGGGTGCCAATGCTTATAAAAGTAATAATAACAAATTGGAATTAAGCAACTCATTTTCATCTCTGTTTACTTCAGATGCTATTTGTAATCAAAGGGGATATATTTACATTGCTGATCAGCACGAAGGTTTGGTTTGTCAAACTTCTGAAGGAACTGTAAGGTATTTTTTACCCGGACCGGCTACAGACAATGTATGGGCGATTAATGTTGCACAATCTGTTTTAGCCGGTGTTCCGGGTTCTCATGATGATTGGGTGCCTTCATGGCACCGAACAAGTGTAAGTATTTTTGAAAAAGAAAGATGGAATAATCTTTTGTGTTATGAATCTCCTCTTGATCCATATTATATCTACGATGCTTTGGATATTTTAATCAATCCTAATAATACGGAGGAAATATTTATCGCATCTTATATATCAGGATTAGTACATATTAAAGATAGAAAAACGATACAAATTTATAATGACAAAAACTCCCCTTTGGAGAACTTTGCCGGTAGAGTACAAGTCAATTCGCTTGCGTTCGATAAAGATTTTAACTTGTGGATGCTCAATTCGAAAGCGACTAATCCGTTATTAGTTCGTATGAAAGATGGAACATGGAAATCGTTTAATATTTATTTAACGGGTGGAGATATTGTTGGAAAAATATTTATCGATAGTCGTGGTTGGATATGGATGACCGGCAATAGAGAAACCTCTTTATTGATTTACAATCCTAATGGAACACCTTTAAACACGGCAGATGACCGGCTTGTAAAATTAAATACGGCTTTATCCGAAACCGAAGGTGCTTTTGATTATATTTACTCTATCACGGAAGATAAAGACGGAAAAATATGGATAGGAACCAATAAAGGAGTGAAAGTATACCATAATCCTTCTAATTTATTAAAAAATCCGACAACACCTCCTCAAGCAGTATACATAAGTGAAATTCTGGGAGATGGTGGCGATACCATTCCTCAATTATTATTAAATCAAGAAGCAATAAAGTGTATAAAAGTAGATGGTGGAAATCGTAAGTGGATAGGAACCGGTAATGCAGGAGTTTTTCTTGAATCGGAAGATGGAAAGGAAGAATTATTGCATTTTACGGTCGAAAATAGTCCGTTGTTATCTAATTCTATTTCAGATATTGATATTGATGGGAAAACAGGAGAAGTTTTTATTGCTACGGACAGAGGATTGGTCTCTTTTCGTTATACGGCTACCGACGGGAATGAAAATTATGATGAAATTAAAATTTTCCCTAATCCGGTAAGAGAAGACTTTTCAGGATATATCTCAATAACAGGCTTAAAAGAAAATTCCGAAGTAAAAATTACGGATGCTTACGGAGGCTTAATATATAGAATGAAATCTTATGGAGGGACAGCATCGTGGAATGGCTGTCACTTCGATGGAAGAAAAGCAAGTACGGGAGTTTATTTTGTATTTGTTTCCGATGCAACAGGAAAAGAAAAAAAAGCGGGTAAAATTTTATTTATCAAATAATATGAACGTATGAAGACACGCATTGAAACCGACAGTTTAGGACAAGTAGAAATACCACAGGAAAAATATTGGGGAGCACAAACACAACGTTCGTTAACCAATTTTAAAATTGGAAATACGCTTATGCCTAAAGAAATAATACAAATGTTGGCTATCGTTAAAAAAGCTGCGGCTTATACCAATTGTGCATTAGAAAATTTGTCGGAAGAGAAACGCGATAGAATTGCACAAGTCTGTAACGAAATAATAGATGGAAAACTATGGGAACATTTTCCATTGGTTGTATGGCAAACAGGTTCGGGAACGCAAACCAATATGAATCTTAACGAAGTGATATCTAATAGAGTAGAAATTTTAAAAGGAGGAAGTTTAAACAAACCGACTCGTTTTGTTTCGCCCAACGACGATGTAAACAAATCACAATCTACCAATGATGTGTTTCCTACAGCTATGCGTATGGCAGCCTATACTATTTTAACGGATAAAACAATTCCGGCATTAGAGAATCTTAAATTAGCTTTCAATAAAAAAGAAAAAGAATTTAAAAATATCGTAAAAATAGGACGCACTCATCTTATGGATGCCACACCCATTGGTCTTGGGAGTGAATTTTCGGCTTTTGTTTCACAATTGGATTTTGGGATAAAAGCATTAAAAAACACCCTTCAACATCTTTGTCTGTTGCCTATAGGCGGAACAGCAGTCGGAACGGGATTAAATGCACCGAAGGGATACGATACTTTATGTGTAGAATTTATTAATCAATTCACCAATAAAAAATTTATTCCGGCTAAAAATAAATATGAATCCATAGCTTCTCAAGACGCATTGGTCGAGACATCGGGAGCGTTGAAACAAATAGCCGTTAGTTTAACCAAAATAGCAAATGATGTCAGATTATTAGCTTCAGGTCCTCGTTGCGGATTAGGTGAAATTAATTTACCTCAAAACGAACCTGGTTCTTCTATTATGCCGGGTAAAGTAAATCCAACTCAGTGTGAAGCTGTTACTATGGTTTGTGCTCAAATTATAGGCAATGATACGACCATTACCGTTGCAGGAATGCAAGGACATTTGCAATTAAACGCCTTTATGCCTGTTATTGCTCACAATATAATAACGTCGGCACATTTATTAGCAGATGTATGTAATTCTTTTCAAGAAAATTGTGTAAAAGGAATTACCCCTAATTTTGAAAAAACAGAAGAAAATTTACAAAATTCTTTAATGTTGGTTACCGCTTTAAATCCGCATATCGGATATCAAAATGCAGCTAAGATAGCACAATATGCTTTTAAACACAATGTTACAATAGAAGAAGCTGCTGTAAAACTACAACTTGCTACTTCTCGACAAATACGAGAATGGATAAATCCGAAAAAAATGATATAGTCAATTTATTTTTTATATTGAAAAAAAATGAGTAAAATTATGGTCTTAAAAATTAAAAAAATGAAAATTATTAAATCCGTTTTTGTTTTCAGCTTTGTTTTAATTGTTGGTATGTTGAGCTATTCTTGTAAATCAGCGAATGACAAGAAGAATGTTAGAGGCGATGAGAAAAAAGCAAAATATATTTTCTTGTTTATAGGCGATGGTATGGGGATAAATCATGTGAACTTGGCAAAATATTTTTATAAAGAAAAGGGCGATGATATTAGTTTTACAAACTTTCCATATTTTGGAGTTTGCACAACTACGAGTCAAGATAGTGTCATTACGGATTCGGGAGCTGCCGGTTCGGCTATTGCTTGCGGAGAAAAAAATAATTTTGGAAGCATTTCGTATTATCCTTGGTTTTCTGAAGATTCTATACCTTTGTCTTTTGCTAAAATAGCTCATAAAAACGGAATGAAAGTCGGAATAATAACTAGCGTATCACTCAATCATGCAACGCCGGCGGCTTTTTATGCACAATGTCGGCAGCGTGATTTATATTATGAAATCGGAAGTCAGCTTTCGGAATCCGGTTTTGAATTTTTTGGAGGAGGAGGATTTAAATAGGCAAAAGGAAAAAACAATGACCAACCGGATTTGTATGAAAAAGCGAAGGCACATAATTATATAGTAAGCTCTAACATAAAAGATTTTGAAAATTTGAGCAAAAAAAATGCAAAATATATGTTTATTAATCCGGAGCTTGGTTCCGATAGCGACATACCGTATCTAATTGATAGAAAAAGCGATGAAGGATACGGCTTAGCTCAGTTTGTTAAGGCAGGCATAAATGTTTTAGAAAATCCAAAAGGCTTTTTTATGATGGTTGAAGGTGGAAAAATTGATTGGGCAGCTCATTCCAATGACGGTGCAACCATTATAAAAGATATTTACGATATGGATTTGGCAATTCGTGAGGCTTATGAATTTTATAAAAAACACCCTGACGAAACTCTTATCCTTGTAACTGCCGATCACGAAACGGGAGGCTTATCTTTGGGAAATGCACAAATGGCTTACGCAAGCAATTTTATGGTGTTGGATAATCAAAAAATATCTATCACTAAGTTTTCCGAAAAAATAAAAGATTATAAAGAAAACAACACAAAGTATTCTGTTAATGATATTTGGAAATTGGCAGATGAGTGTTTTTTCACAAAACCGCCTATTTATACGGCTTCCGATTCAACAAGAGTTATAGAGGCTTTTAATTATTATTTTTATGCCAAATCTTCGACAACAAGTTTAGAACCTACAATTTTATACGGCTCTGAAAATCCGATTGCTTCAATATTTGGAAATATTATTTGCACAAAAGCAGGTGTGGGATTTACAACTTGGGTGCATACGGCAAATGTAGTACCTGTGTTTGCAGTTGGAGCAGGAGCAGCAAATTTTGAAGGTATTATTGATAATACTGAAATAAAAAAAATACTCTTAGAACTTGTTGAATGGTAAAAAAACACTATCTTTGCAAAACAAAAATATAAGTTATAAAAAAGGCATGAAACAAATACGTCCAACTAACACTAAAAAATACAAAAAATGAAGAAAATAATAATAATATGTTTTGTTTTTATGTCATTTAAAGGTTTTTCACAAACTGAAAGTGATATGAAAAAATATTATGCAATTATTGATTATATTGTTAATAATGATTCTGTAATAAAAACCAGCCATACTTACTTTAATAAATATAAATCAAGTAATTTATATTTATCATCATTTAAAACTCTTATATTGTTAGGTGGTGAATTGTCTTATAAAATATATATAGATAACTTTAAATACATTGACAAAGAAGAATTTAATAGTGATTGTTATAAATATCGTAAACCAATGTGGGAAGGATATTCAACTAAAGATTCAATAGAGGGGAACTACTTAAAAGATTCATTATATAAAAACCTTTCTGAGTATTTGGAACAATGTTTAAAGAGAAAATCAGATGACAATTTAAAATGGGAATTTTTATTCTCAACTATTTATTATAATTGTGTATCCGTAGAAATAAGAAAAATAAATAATCGATTTGAACCTGTCTTGAATTTTATTTTTTTATTTGATGATAAAGATAGAATAAAAGAAGTAAAAACTCAAATATATATGGGTCCTTGAGGTAGTGCCTCATCTTATATTTTTAAAAATTAAAATGTTAAAAGATAATAAAAATGAGTACTATACGATTTAATATTTTTATTAATAAATACTATGATTTTTTATTATCTTTGCAAAACGAAATCATATAAAAAATGTCAAAAATAAATATTAGCATAATTATATTTTTTATAATATTTCAACTAAACATTTTATATGGACAAGACACCATCAATAATCCGTTTTTTAAAGTGGATATTTTTGGAGGACCTAGTGTTCGTAATATAAAAGATGTTGATACTTATTATTATTGTAGAAAAGTTAGTCGAGATTTTAAATATTATAAATATGGCAAGAAAAAAAATAGAATAAAAAACATATATCCGGCAATTAAAGGAAGTCCGATTAAAAAAAATAGAGAACGCATTGATAATATTTGTTTTTGTCGTTTTAAACAAGATACTTCGATGGACTTAAATCCCCATTCACTTTTTTTTCTTATAATTACAGATAAAGATTTTATATTTAAATATGCGTATCCATTATTTGAAGACAGTATAAGAAAAATGATAGATTATTCATACAGTCAAAATAGAGATAGTTCTTTTACTAATATATTTGAAAGTAAGCAAATTATTAATGACACTATTTTTTATTCAAAGATTAAAAATGTAAATCAATTTGCATTTTTTATTGTTGTAGGTGAAGATTTTTCAGAGAGAAAAGATCTTTTAAAAATTTTAAATAAAGATGGATGGGAGCCTAAATATATATGTGATTGTGATCTCAGACTTGTATTTATGTTTGTAATTATAATACCTTTATTAGAAGGGTAGTGTACCACCTTATATTTTTAAAAACTAAAACGAGAAAAGAAATACGTAAAGAAAACCGAATTAACGAATAAGAGTTATAAATAATGAAGAAGAATTTAATATATTTATTTACGATAATTACAATTGTTATTATGTCGCTTGGAAAAGGATATTCGCAAGGAATTGTTAGAAATGTTAAATTGTATATTATTCCCATTGGAACACATTTTAGAATAAATGTGCCTTACAACAAAGTAAAAGACTATGCGACAATTAAGATTATAATAAAAGAAGCTAGAGGTTCATTAGAGAATAATGATTTTTTAGATTTAATTATTGGGTTAAAGTCAGAGCCAGTGTCAGATATAGGACAAGATTATAGAATTGTTTGTGTTGTACATAAAATTTTTGGAAAAGAAGTTCTTTACTTTAATACATTCGGTGACTTTTTATACAATGGTAAAACATATAAAAATGATAAGATAAAAACATTTGTATTTA
>JGI24711J26586_10003128_pt1 | contig 11222 bp, 11 predicted proteins | sample BioPla3DNA1_FD_26586 | JGI IMG/M metagenome (IMG submission 26586)
CATATACCCATTATTCAACCTGAATCAGCCGCATTAATGAGGGTGCTTGTAAAGCTTCATAAGCCTGAAAAAATACTTGAAGCAGGCACTGCAATCGGCTATTCGGCTTGTATTTTATCAGATGCTATGGATGGATCGGGAATTATTGATACAATAGAAATTGATGAAGATATGGCTGAAATGGCTAAGAGAAATATAAAAGCAATGGGATATGACAAAACAATCAGAGTAATTCTGGGTGATGCCCTTGAAGTTATGGAATGCCTCAGTTCATCTTATGATATGATTTTTTTGGATGCTGCCAAAGGACAATATAATGAATATTTAAAACATGCTTTACGGCTTCTGAGGCCGGGCGGGTTATTAGTATCAGATAATGTTTTATATAAAGGTCTTGTTGCACAAAAGGATAAAGTACAGCACAAGCACCGTACCATCGCTGTTAAGCTTAGGGAATACATTGAAAATATTTGCAGTGATGAAAGACTGGAAACCTCAATTATCCCGGTAGGTGACGGAATGGCTATAAGCTTTAAGAAAGGTGATTGAAATGAAAAAAGTCGAGCTTTTGGCTCCGGCTGGTAATATGGAAAAGCTAAAAATGGCAATATTATATGGAGCAGATGCAGTGTATTTTGCCGGAGAAGAGTTCGGACTTCGCACCGCATCTGATAATTTTACATTTGAAGAAATGAAAGAGGGAATTGGTTTTGTTCATGAAAAGGGTAAAAAAGCCTATCTTACCATGAATATAATTCCTCATAATGATGATATACTCAAAGCGTCTGATTTTATTGAAAAGGCCGCTTCAACAGGCATTGATGCTGTTATTATTTCTGATCCGGGCATGTTNAATATAATAAAAAAGACGGTGCCCCAACTTGAAATTCACATCAGTACTCAAGCTAATATAACAAATATAGAAACCGTTAAATTCTGGCATTCGGCAGGAGCTTCCAGAGTAGTGCTTGCCAGAGAGCTTTCTCTTAGCGAAATAAAAGAGATACGTGAAAATATCCCTGAAGATATGGAACTGGAAGTGTTTGTTCACGGTGCTATGTGTATTTCATACTCCGGAAGGTGCCTGTTGAGCAATTATATGATCGGAAGAGATTCAAATAAAGGAGATTGTGCTCAGCCCTGCAGATGGAAATATCATTTGATGGAAGAGAAGCGTCCGGGGGAATATTTCCCTGTCCAGGAAGATGAAAGAGGTACTTTTATTTTTAATTCCAAGGATCTTTGTATGATAAAACATATCCCGGAGCTGATTTCCAGCGGCGTATCAAGCTTAAAAATTGAGGGACGCGTTAAAAGCTCATTTTATGTTGCTACGGTAGTAAAAGCATATAGAGATGCTATAAATGCATATTATGGTAATAAACCATATGATGAAAAATGGTTTGAAGAGATCAGCAAGGTTAGCAATCGTGACTTTACAACAGGCTTTTTCTTTGGTAAGCCTGGCCCTGACGATCATAATTACAGCACAAGTTCATATATCAGAAACTATGATTTTATAGGGATTGTAAAAGGTTATGACAGCGATAATGGCATGGTAATAATAGAACAGCGAAATAGATTTAAGGTGGGTGATACAGTAGAGGTTATGCCTCCTGATGGGCCTGTCAGTCAATTTGTAGTAAAAGAAATGTATGATGGTGAGGGAAATAATATAACTGTGGCACCTCATCCTCAAATGGAAATAAGAATACCTATGAAATACTTACCGGAAAGCGCTGTTTTGCGTATAAACAAATAAGATACTTATAGACAGAAGGTATTATATTAGAAAATTTTAATGTTATGGGCTGGAAAGCTGTGGTATTATAGTATTATGAAACCGCTAGACTGTATTTATAGTGTACAGCGCTAAGCAAATAAATATCTTACTATAAGGAGGTCTTAGACCATGGCATTTTTTGATGATGTTAAAAGATTTGGCAAAAATCTTACTGACAAGGGTAAAGACGTAATTGAAATCACAAAATTAAACTCACAGATTAACGCAGAAAAAGACAAAATAAAGGATTTCTATGTAAAAATAGGTGAAGAAGTTTACAAAGCATATGCTGCAGGTCAAGGTTCAGCTTATGACGAGCTTTGTGCAGAGATTAAGCAAATTGAAGATACTATTAACGAGCTTACAGCAAAAGTTCTTGAGCTTAAGAATGCGACCAAATGCCCCAATTGTGGTTCAGAAGTAGCTAAAGATACTTCATTCTGTTCCAAATGCGGAACAAAAGTAAACTAGTTTTCCACACTCCTTAAGAGCGGCCGTCTAAGGCCGCTTTTTTGCTGGATTTGACATATTAATGAGGTAATAAAATGGATAAAAGGCAGCTTAGAAAAGGAATAAACGAAAAGCGTAAAATGCTTGACGAAAATTATGTTAAAATAGCTTCTGAAAAAATAGTTATAACATTACAAAATCTTTCAGATTTAAAATCTGCAAATACAGTTATGTCATACATGCCTTATGGAAATGAAGTTGATATAAAGCCCCTGAATCAATGGATTCTGAGTCAGGGCAAAATTTTATGCCTCCCAAGAGTTATAAGCCCGACAGAAATGGAACCAAGAATAGTTAATAACCTGGAACGTGGCTTATACAAAAGCTCCTTTGGTATTTTTGAACCAACTGTTGAGAATGTGTTGACAGATAAAGCTAATATTGATCTGGTGCTCGTACCGGGCCTTGCCTTTGATAAAAACGGAAACCGTACTGGCCATGGAAGTGGTTATTATGACAGGTTTCTTTCATCCTGCAAAAAAAGAACCCTGTTTATAGGCATAGCATATACATTTCAAGTCCTTGATTCAATTCCATCCGATCCTTATGATGTTAAAGTTCATAAAATAGTAACGGAAGAATATACCATTGATCTAATTAAATTATGAACATATTTTTCTCCATCAATAATCATAATTGTGATAAAATAAAAGAAAAGATGTTCTTTTTAAGAGGTATATTTTGAAAGATTTTGTTCATCTTCATCTTCATACAGAATACAGCTTACTTGACGGAGCATGCCGAATTAAAGATGTCGCCAAAAGGGCAAAAGAACTCGGTATGCATAGCCTTGCTGTTACTGACCACGGTTCAATGTACGGAGTGATTGAATTTTATAAAGCATGTAAAAAAGAAGGTATCAAGCCGATTCTGGGCTGCGAAGTATATACGGCACACCGTACATATCTGGATAAGGATCCGCGCCAGGATTCAGAGCAGGGGCACCTGATACTGCTTGCTAAGAATAATACCGGATACAAGAACCTTATGAAGCTGGTTTCGAAGGCTTATATCGAGGGCTTTTACTATAAACCCAGAATTGATTATAAGCTTTTAGAGGAATATCATGAAGGTCTGATATGTCTAAGTGCCTGTATCGGTGGAGATATCCCTCAGATGTTGTTAAATGGTGACTATAAGGGAGCTCGTGAACTGGCACTAAATATTAACAGAATAATGGGAGACGGAAACTTTTATCTTGAGCTTCAATATAATAACATTGAAGAACAGAAAATTGTAAATTCTGAACTGGTCAAACTTTCGGAGGAAACGGGAATTCCGCTTATTGCTACCAATGATATTCACTATATTAACAGGGAAGATGCAAGAGCACAGGAAATTCTAATTTGTATCCAAACCGGCAAAACTATTAATGATGCTGACAGATTAAAATTCGAAACAGATGAGTTTTACTTAAAGAGTCCCGAAGAGATGTGGGAACACTTTAAAGCTTATCCGGAAGCTCTTTTAAATACTGTTCGTGTTGCTGAATCCTGCAATGTTGAGATCAACTTTAATGAACTGCATCTGCCTAAATATGAGGTGCCAGAAGGAACAACCCCGTTTGATTATTTGCGGTCTCAATGCATAAAGGGTTTTCACAAGAGATACAGTAGAAATTCAGAGCTTTTGGAGCGTTTGGAATATGAGCTTGCAGTAATAGAACAGATGGGATATGTCGATTATTTCCTGATTGTTTGGGACTTTATAAAATATGCCAGAGATAACGGAATTATGGTGGGACCTGGAAGAGGTTCCGCTGCCGGCAGTATGGTGGCTTATTGCCTTGAGATTACCAATGTGGATCCAATCAAGCATAACCTTATATTTGAGCGCTTCTTAAATCCCGAACGTATATCAATGCCCGATATTGACATTGATTTCTGCTACGAAAGAAGGCAGGAAGTAATAGATTATGTTGTAAGAAAGTATGGGGAAGACCATGTTGCTCAAATTATAACATTTGGTACTATGGCGGCACGCGGAGCTGTAAGGGATGTGGGGCGTGCTCTTGCTGTGCCATATAATGAGGTGGATAANGTCGCCAAACTAATACCCATGATGCCGGGCAAGCATATAACCATCGGTGATGCTATTGACATGATTCCGGATTTAAAAGCATTATATAATTCAGACCCCAGAATTCATGAATTGCTGGACACCGCAAAAGTTCTGGAAGGAATGCCCCGTCATGCATCAACTCATGCGGCAGGTGTTGTAATATCCAGTGAGCCTCTGACCGAATATGTGCCGTTGTATTGTAATGAAGGCCTCATCTCCACGCAATTTCCAATGACAACACTTGAAGAACTGGGTCTGTTAAAAATGGACTTTTTAGCCCTTCGTACTATTACAGTAATACGTGATACAATCGATCTTATCAAGAAGGATAAGAACATTGAAATTGATATTGAAAATATAGATTATGAAGATGCCAATGTTTATGAAATGATTGGTAAAGGTGAAACTGCAGGAGTATTCCAACTGGAAAGCCAGGGTATGACAACCTTTATGAAAGAGCTTATGCCTAATTGTCTTGAGGATATTATTGCAGGTATTTCTCTTTATCGTCCCGGACCTATGGATCAGATACCAAGATATATAAGAAATAAAAATCATCCAGAAAACATTACATATGTTACCCCAAAACTGGAACCTATATTAAATGTAACATATGGCTGTATGGTATATCAGGAGCAGGTAATGCAGATATGCCGTGAACTGGCAGGTTATTCTCTTGGCAGAAGTGATCTGGTGCGCCGTGCAATGTCTAAGAAGAAAAAGGAAGTCATGGATGCTGAACGTCAGAATTTTATTTATGGCAGTCTTGACGAAAACGGCAAGGTTTTGATTCCCGGCGCAATCCGCAATGGAGTATCAGAATATGCTGCAAATATAATCTTTGATGAAATGATGGATTTTGCAAGCTATGCATTTAATAAATCCCATGCCGCAGCATATGCATATGTAGGATATCAGACCGCATGGCTTAAATATTATTATCCCGTTGAGTTTATGGCTGCCTTAATAAACAGTTTTATGGGAAGTCTGGGAAAGGTCAGCCAATATGTTATGGAATGCCGTAAAATGGGCATAAGGGTACTTCCTCCAGACATTAACGAGAGTGAAGGTTCCTTTTCAGTTAAAAACGGCGTTATCAGATTCGGACTAATGGCAGTAAAAAATGTTGGGTTTAATGTTGTGCAGAACATTATTGATGAGAGAAATAAAAACGGAGCATTTAAGAGTTTTATAGATTTTTGTGAAAGGCTGGAAGGGAAAGAACTGAACAAGAAAACCGTTGAAAGCCTGATAAAGTGCGGAGCTTTTGATATTTTTGGCATATATCGGTCACGGCTGATAGCTAATTATGAAAAAATTCTTGAGCGAGTATCACAGAAAAGAAAATCAATGATTTCCGGCCAGCTATCCCTGTTTGATGTTACCCGGGACGCTGATGATACTGCTACAATTGAGTGGCCTCAGATGGCTGAATATGATTCCAAATTGCTTTTGTCTATGGAAAAGGAAATGCTTGGATTATATATATCCGGACACCCTCTGGATGAATTTGCAGATACAATAAAAGAAATAGTTACAGTATATTCCTATGATTTTGAGATATCGGAAGATGGTTCTTCAAATGATATCAAGCTGGCTGATGGTACTTTTGTCCGTATTGCAGGAATTGTAACAGATATAAAGTCTATCAGTACAAAGAATAATCGAATGATGGCATTCGTTAATGTAGAAGATTTATACGGTCAGATGGAAGTTATTGTTTTTCCCAATATATACGAACGATTTGCCCGTTATTTATCCAATGAAAAACAGATAATTGTTGAGGGAAGAATTTCTGTAAAGGAGGATGAACAGCCAAAAATACTGGCCGACAGAATTACACCTTTAGAATCAGTTAATAATGGAGTTGGTGCTGATTATTCTAACCCGGAAGAATATAAACCATTTCAACCAAATGGATTTTTAGAAAAAAACGGTATATTGGGAAATAATATTGCTCATGAAGACAATAAAAATTATAAAACAGATAATGCTAAAAATAATATAAACAACAGCCCGGGTGCACAAAACGGCATTTTAAAAGTTTTGCTTGATAATAAGATCAACGAATCAAAAAGAAAGGCTGCATTATCTATATTAAAATATTTTGAGGGGCATGAACAGGCCCTGGTTTATATTGATGAGGCAAGAAGGCCTAAACTAAAACTGAATGTACAAATAAGTGACCTTTTAATTTCCGAGCTTTCGGAACTGTTAGGCAGCGATCACATAAAGAGATAATATGCCTTCTTTAATGTTGCGAGATATACTTCTACTTGCACTTTAGAGAAAAATAATATAATATGTTTTTGAGGTGATACATTGGAAAGAAATGAGACCGATAAATCATATGCTGATTACATAGTAATCGCAGCTGAGGAAAATGGTGTTAATGTAATTGGTCTTACACGAGGTAAAGACACACGCCTTCATCATACAGAAATTCTGGACAAAGGTGAAGTACTCATAGCTCAGTTTACCGAACAGACATCTGCCATAAAAGTCAGAGGGAAAGCAAAAGTGTATTGCAGACATGGTGAGGTTCAGTCCGGGAGCAGACAAGGAGGGCACTTGTAATATGTGGACAGTTGTTTACATGGCGCAGAATAAGGATATAGCAGAGAAACTCAAGTCTGTTCTAGAAGAGGGAGGTATTCTGGTTAGAATAAATCCTGTAAATCGAAAAGAGAAAACAGACGATTATTTTGAAGTTTCAGTTCCAGAGGCCGAGGTAGAAGAAGCTCACGGCATAATCATCGAAAAAGGTTATTAAAATTTACCCGTGTTTCACTTACACGGGTATTTTGTAAAGATAATTGTACTTGTACAAGCCTTAAACATGTTTTATTACTTTTTTCTATAATCGCTGCAATGAATTCAAACAATGCAGCGGCCTGCATCAGATTTCGATAGTGGGAATGTTAATATAACAATATTTTGGTAACGATATAATTAAGGAGGAAATATGAACCTAATTAAAACTGTTGCGGTTTTAACCAGTGGAGGAGACGCACCCGGTATGAATGCTGCTGTTAGGGCAGTAGTAAGAACCGGAATATACAACGGGTTAAAGATGCTTGGTATAAATAAAGGTTACGAAGGTTTATTAAATGGCGATATAGAAGAAATGAACCTGCGCTCGGTGGGTGATATAATACAACGCGGCGGCACAATTCTTCAAACGGCTAGATCTAAGGAGTTTAATACACAAGCAGGTCTGGAAAAAGCTGTTTCTATGGCTAAGGTTTTTGGTATAGATGCACTCGTTGTTATTGGCGGAGATGGATCATTCAGGGGAGCAAAGGACCTGAGCGAGTTGGGCATGAATGTTATAGGAATACCTGGAACCATTGATAATGATATCTCCTGTACAGACTATACTCTTGGTTATGATACCGCTATGAATACAGTGCTGGATGCCATAGATAAAATCAGAGATACATCATATTCACATGAACGCTGCAGTGTTCTTGAAGTTATGGGCCGAAAGGCGGGCTGGATCGCCATAAATTGTGGAATAGCAGGCGGTGCTGAAGCCATAATTCTTCCTGAAAAAGAATTTGATATTGATAAAGATATAATTATGCCAATTGTTGAGGGCAGGAATCGCGGGAAGAAGCACTACCTGGTTATTGTTGCCGAGGGAGTAGGCGGAGCTGTTGAAATTGCAGAATATATAGAAGCGAAAACCGAGATAACAACAAGAGCAACAATTTTAGGTTATATTCAGAGGGGTGGTACACCAACCCTTACTGACAGAGTTATGGGAAGCCGTTTTGGAGCTATGGCTATCCAATGTCTTATAGAAGGAAAGAAAAACCGCATAATAGCAATAAAAGACAACAAGCTTGTTGATATCGATATAATAGAAGCTCTTAATATGAAAAAAACCATTGATAATGAATTAATCACTTTAAGCAAAATTTTAGCTTTATAAGGAGCCATTACTTATGATATCTGAAACACGTTTCCCTGTTAGATATGCAGAAACAGATCAAATGGGTATAGTTCATCATTCAGTATACCCAATCTGGTTTGAATGTGGCAGAACAGATTTTATAAAGCAATATGGAATAGCATATGATGAACTTGAAAGACTTGGTTTGATGCTTCCTTTGGTGCGTTTATCATGTGAATACAAAAATCCTGTTAAATACGGCGACCTGGTTTTGGTAAAAACAAGATTAATGAAAGCTACTAAAGCCCGCCTGATACTTGGTTATGAAATTTATGCAGAAAACAGAGATGTTTTCTGTGGGAAAGGAAGTACAGAGCATGCATGGACCGGGGTAAACCTGAAACCTGTTAATATATCGAAGCACAAGCCGGAGATTTTTAAAAAACTATTGCCATTGTATAATAGTGTTACAGGAGAATAATTTTTTATGAATAATATCACAAAGAATATTCCAAACATTTTAACTGTTCTAAGAATGGCTGCGGTACCTGTATTTATTGTATTTATGCTCAAAAACATGATATATCCGGCAATAATAGTATTTCTGCTTGCAGAAATAACAGATGTTCTGGATGGCCTTATAGCACGCCGTTTTAATTTAATAACAAAGTTCGGAAAAATTGCCGATCCGTTAGCTGATAAGATGATGCAGCTAGCAGCGCTTTTTATGTTTTCAATAAGAGATATGATTCCCAGAATAATTCCCTGGCTTGTTCTTTTTAAGGAATTATTCATGCTGATTTCAGGAATTTATTTAATCAGAAAGAATTTTGATATGTCAAGTAAATGGTTTGGCAAACTGACATCGGTTATTTTATTTATCTCCATAATGCTTGTATTCTTTGGGGTTCCCAGACATATAACAGATGTTATCTTCTGGATATGTGTTGCTATGGCATTATTTGCAGCATTAATGTACATCAGAAATTACTTTAAGCAGATTAAATCCACAGAAACAAAAACTACATAAGAATTATAAGCTGTCATTTGTCATCCTGAGCGTTAGCGAAGGATCTTGCCGGTTGATAAAAAAAGAAAAGGGCGGGAGCAAGAGACCCCCGCTTCATAAATTTAATCACAGCAGCCGCCATCTTTATTGAAGAATAAGCAGAGGAAAATAAGAATAAAGAATAATATTGTGCAGTCGTCTTCACGTCTACAACTCCGCATAAACGGCACCTCCTTCCGGGTAGACTTTAATTACCCTACTGTTAATCGCAGCACTTGTTGTCATCACCACATCCGTTGCAGAATAGGAGAAGGAATAGGATAATGAACATTAACACTTCGCAATTGCCGCCGAAAAAGTTACATCCTCTTAATCCGAACATATTAATAACCTCCCATGCCTTTTGAACTCAATATATTCTATTCTAAATTGCATCAATGGGTTACAATACAGGTTCTATGTTTTCGTATATTTGAATAGTATTAAGTAGCTGACAAGACCGTTAACAGGGGGAAGTATTGTGGAAGAAAATTACATAAATAAAATTTCCTCAAGCTATTTTAAAGGAATAATAAAAGCAGTGGCGGTATCTCTGACAGTAACATTGATAATACTATTAATTACGGCATTACTCCTATGTTTTACTGACTTTCCCGAGATGTACACTTTTCCTTCTGCAATTGCAGCAACAGTACTTGGAGTTTTTTCAGGAAGCTCGATGGCTGCAAAAAGAAATCCGTCCAAAAGTCTTTTGTCTGCTCTGCTTACCGCATTCTTATATGCACTGATATCATTCGTAATCGGAAGTATTATAGAAAGGCGAATTGTTGTCTCATTAAACACCGCTCTCTTTGGAGTAATTGCTTTATTGACCGGAGCTATTGCTAGTATTCTGGCAAACCGGACTAAGAGTAAGAGGAATTATAACAGCAGTTCACCAGGGCTCTTTGATAAGTTTAACAGAAAGAAAAGCAGCGGCGGATATCGCTTTAACAGCAGAAGACTCTAATATCAACATATTGTTTTTATGAACGTAATGTACTATAATTATGATGGCAAGAGAATTCTCGTATCTTGTCATTTTTTAATATTTATAAAAAAAGAAGGCCGTACCATTATGATTCATATTTATATAGGGGATGGAAAGGGCAAAACTACAGCGGCAATCGGCCTTGTAATAAGAAATCTTGGCCATGATGGTAAAATTTTATTTGCTCAATTTCTAAAAAACAGTGAAACCGGTGAAGTTAAAGTATTAACCAAATTGAATGGAATTACTTTTATAAGGCCAAGAATGCGGCATAAGGGATTTATTTTTAATTTAAATGATAATCAATTCAATGAAATAAAAGAAGACCTTGAAAAAGGATTCCGGGAGATTAAAGAGATTATTTACAATAACAAGTTTTCACTGATAGTATTAGATGAGATTTTGGATGCTATTGAATTTGGTTTTTTATCGGAAGAAGCTGTTATTGCTGTTTTTGATAAATTTCCCGCAACCGAATTCATAATAACAGGTAGAAAAGCTACACAAGCTATGAAAGAAAAAGCAGATTATATTACTATTATGAACAAAGAAAAACACCCTTTTGATAGAGGAATTAAAGCCAGAGAGGGTATAGAGTACTGAATAAATTATGAGGGGCAAATCAATATGCGTAAGAGAAAACTTAATGTAAAAAGATTAATTACTGTATTATCAGGTTTTAGCATCGTTGTTATTCTGATAGTAATCATGGTTATAAATAGCAATAAATCAAATATAGCAAAGGATAACCCATCACCAACAATTACTGCAACAGTAACACCATCTGTGACTGCGACACCAGTGCCCAGTCCAACCGAAACACCTGCAATTACGCCGTCACCAATACCGGAAGAAACGGCGAAACCGGGTGACAATCTTGTAATCAGAACTGATTATGAGAACTTTTTACCAAATGAGTCCGGTGAAATAC
>JGI24711J26586_10003130_pt1 | contig 11217 bp, 8 predicted proteins | sample BioPla3DNA1_FD_26586 | JGI IMG/M metagenome (IMG submission 26586)
CCGTCAACCTTGATCTTGACGATGCCGTCCGGGATGCATTCTTCGGTCTTGGGGTCGGCATTCCAGAGTTTCATGCAAAACTCTCCTTCTCCCTCACGGAAGATGATGTCTTCCATCTTGTTCCAATGGAAGTGGGTGGGCGTGACTTGCCCGTCGCGCACGATCATGATCTTCTCGCAATACGGTTTGCGGTCCCGCGCAGGATTGCCGTTGCGCAGGGTAATGAGAGAAAGGCCGATCTTGGCGAAATCTCCGCTGCCGAAGTCCGTGATGTCCCATCCCATACAGTTGTTCTTGATTTCAGCGCACTCGACTCCCTTTCCGGCCCAATCCTTTGGAGTCCAGTCAGCCCAGGCGGGAAGCATAAAGTGATATTTCCGGCAAACTTCTTTGTTCTCGCGAATGATCGCATTGATTTCTGATCTTTTCATAGGATTGCTATTGGTTTTGGTAGTAATTTTTAATTGTCTTGAGTGTGGGCGCGCCGCCGGTACTGGTGGCGCTGAACAGGTTGAATCTGGCGCTTGCCGAGGCAAACTTGAGCATCTCTTCCAGTTCATAACCTTCGTGAATCGCATACAGGGCTCCTGCGCAGAAAGCATCTCCCGCTCCGACCGTGGAGACGATCTCATCGCGGGACAAGGTGAATGAAGGGGCGGCGATGACACGGCCGTCCTTCGATGCCGCGACACAGCCTTCGGGATAATGGATGACAACCAGGCTCCCCACTCCTGCATCAAGCAATTCCCTAGACCCTTTCTTCACCTCTTCTTCCAGAATGATTCCGTCCGTGTCACGCAGAGGTCTGCCGATGCAACCTCCTAACTCTACTTCATTGATAATCAAATAATCTATATACTTGAGACAGTGAAGAATGACTTTGCGGTAGCGATCTCCTTCTTCAGAAACGATGTCGACCGAGGTCTTATAACCCATCTTCTGAAGGCCGGAGAGCGCGCGGGCGGCGGCTACTCCATATTCAGGATCCGCTTTGTCCAGCTCATCCAGGAGAAGGAGGTAGCCGAGATGGAAAATTCTCGCGGAACAATTGCAAGAGAGCACGTGTTCGACCCCGAGGCGCGCGTTCGCGCCACGATAGTGAAAGAAAGTACGGGCGGCATCTCCCCCGATCTCCGTCATTACATCGGTGTACGAAGTGGCCTCACCCTTGAGGACGCGAAGGTTGGAAGCATCAATTCCGTTCTCGCGGCAGGCCTCCAGGCACATCTTCCCATAATCGTCGTCTCCGATGCATCCTCCGGCGTAAAGCGGAAGACCGCTCTGGAGACGGGCAAGATCAACAAGTACATTGTGAGCACATCCGCCAAGTCCCTCGTCAACCTTGCTGATTGACGTGAGGTTTCCCTTGGCGGGATAGACATCTATGAATTTGATGGAATCGACCACCCAGTTTCCCACTGAGATGATCCCTTTTCTGTTTTCCGGTGAAGCCATAGTATTGATTGTAGAGATTGGAAATCGTGTCATTCGTTTGAATATGAATAGGGGAGGTCCTCTTCTTTGATGCCACGCTCATAACAAGGTTCGGCCGACATCCTTACTTTGATCCTGGCTCCCGAGACGAGTTGCTCGTGGGTCAGGTAATTTTTGGAGTACGCGCGTCCGTTCAACCTCAATTTTTTGACGTAGACATTGTCAGGGGTATTGCCCGAGGTCGTGATGACGATTTTCTTCCCCGAAGGCAGGTTGACCGTAGCCTTCCGGAAGAGCGGAGAACCGATGGCGTACTCGCACGATGCCGGACAGACAGGATAGAAGCCAAGAGCCGAGAACACATACCAAGCAGAAGTTTGTCCGTTGTCCTCGTCTCCGCAATAACCGTCCGGAGTAGGTTTGTAGAGTCGTTCCATCACTTCCCGGACATGCCTCTGCGTTTTCCAAGGTTGTCCACACCAATCGTACAAATAAAGCGCGTGCTGGACCGGTTGGTTGCCGTGGGCATAGTTCCCCATATTCATGATCTGCATCTCGCGGATCTCATGGATCACACGTCCATAGTAACTCTCATCGTACAAGGGGGGCAGTTCCAACATACGGTCAATTCCCGCGGCAAGTTTTTCCTTTCCCCCCATCAGGGACGAGAGGCCTTCCGGATCGTGAAAAACAGACCACGTGTACTGCAGGGCATTCCCTTCCGTGAAATCCCCTCCCCACTTGTACTGGTTGAAGTTGTCGGAAAAATCCCCTTCGGCCTTCCTTCCGCTCATAAGCGAAAATTCCGGTCGATAGAGATTCTTGTAGTTGAAAGCCGCCTTCCCGTAAGGGGCGATCGCCTCTTGGGGCTTGCCCAAGGCTTTTCCAAGTTTCCAGATGCACCAATCGTTATAAGCATATTCAAGCGTCCTTGCCGCGCTCTCGTTTATCCCGACATCACAAGGAACATAACCGAGGCTGTTATAATACTCCCAGCCAAGTCTTCCCGTCGACGGACAGTCAGGATGGACATTATGCGCCCCATGGCAGACCGCCTCCCAAAGAACATCGATGTCGTAGCCTCTGATGCCCTTGAGCCATGCCTCGGCGACCACAGAGGCGCTGTTGGTGCCGATCATGCAGTTGCGATGCCCCGGAGAAGCCCACTCCGGAAGAAATCCGCTTTGGAGATACGTGTTCACAAGGCCTTCTTGAATCTTGGAAGCCTGGTCAGGATAGACGAGGGCAAGGAGACCGAAGAGACTTCTGAAAGTATCCCAAAAACCGGTGTCGGTAAACATGTAGCCTTCGTGAATCTGCCCGTCGTACGGACTGCGATGTATTCTCTTGCCGTCGGAGGTGATCTCAGAAATATCCCTCGGGAAGAGAATGCTCCTGTAGAGACAGGAGTAGAAGGTCCTCAGATTGTCGATGTTTCCATCTTCGATTTGGATACGCCCCAAGAGTTCATTCCAGCGGGAACGCCCCTGGTCGGCCAACTGTTCGAAAGATTTTCCGGCCAGTTCATCCAAGTTGACGAGAGCTTGTTCGACACTGACAAAGGAAGCGGCAACTTTCAGGCTGACCTGCTGGCCCTTTCGGGTTTTGAAGCCTACAAGAGCGTAGGAATGGTCTCCGTCGATGGTTTTTACGAAATCGAAGGGCGTATCCGACTCGATGGCAAACCACAGGTTGAACCCTTTGGCCGCGCCGCCGCTGTTCTGGACCGAACATCCGGTTATCCTGTTTCCGGACACCAGGACGGACGAGCCGCCGTCAAAGGCATCCACGACCAGATAGGAAGTGTCCCTTTCAGGATACGTGATCCGGAACATNGCGGAGCGCTCGGTCGGAACAAGTTCCAGGAAGGTGTCGTGTTCGGCAAGNTAAACGCTGTAGAAATACGGTTTGGCGCACTCTGTCTTGTGTGAAAACCAACTTGCTCTGGCCTCTTCGTCAAAGACGGGNCCTGTGGTGACCGGCATCAGGCTGAACTGTCCGTAGTCGTTTATCCACGGACTCGGCTGGTGCGTCATCTTGATTCCGCGGATCTTGTCTGCGGTGTAGGTATAAATCCATCCGTCCCCGTTCCTTCCCGTCTGCGGAGTCCAAAAATGGGTGCCCCAAGGCATTGCCACAGCCGGGTACGTGTTGCCTGTTGACAGGGCGTGTTTAGACATGGTGCCGACAAGCGTGCTCACATAATCAACAGGGTCACAATCCGTTGAAACAGCATACAGGCCGATGGGAAAGATAGCCAAGCAAGCGGCTAAAGCAATTTTCTTTGAGAGAATCATCCGTTTTAATGTTGTTATTTGCTTTAAAGATACCAAGTAATGATTATAATAAGGGTTAATTAAGGATTAAATGGAAAAATATATTCGTTAATCGATTTATACTCGTGACAAGCGTCGGGTGGAAACCTTCTCGAAGATGAGAGGCGAACGCAAGGTTTTTCGCGCAAGTTGCCTATCTTTACAAAATATTCAGACAAATATGAAAAAAGCGATTTTCTTTCTTGCTGCGTTGGTGAGCAGCGTAGCGCTCTGCGCACAGAACCCTCCCGTGTCCGGCACGGTACAGCGGGAGCCGGTTCGTAAGGCCAATTACGCGCTGGCAGAGCGATTCTCTGCCAAAAAAGTCAATCAGATGGTATTTTCCACCACGATGCGGCCCAACTGGTTCAAATCCGGCAACCGCTTCTGGTATGAGTGGAAGACATCGGCCGGGAGCCGATATTACATTGTGGACCCGGATAAGGGCAGCAAGACCGAGGTTTTCGATATGGAGAAGCTCGCCATGCGGATCACCGAAATGGTGCGCTATCCGTTCGATGCCCAGCATATTCCCTTCCGGGGGCTGAAACTGAAGGAAGACAAAACCTTCACCTTCAACATCATCTCAGGACTCAAAGAAGACCGGGACACCACGTATTTCACCTACGACATCGCCTCCCGACAGTTGGACACGACTGCCAAAGAAGTTGAGAAATACCCTTCCTGGGCAAACGTATCCCCCGACGGGAAACTGGGAATCTATGCGAAGAATTCCAATCTCTGGTGTATGGATTCCACAAATCTCCGCAAAGCGGCGAAAGACGAAAAAGACAGCACGCTTATCGAGCATCCGCTCACGACCGACGGCATTCGGCAGTTCGGCTACGGCTACGACAGCTATACCGGAGACACGGAAACCGACTCTACCAAGCGGCACAGCCCGGGAGATCTGGTCTGGTCCCCCGACGGAAGACATTTCGCGACGGTCAAATGGGATACGCGCAACCTCAAAGACTTCTGGGTCATCAACTCGGTGAGCCGTCCGCGCCCGACGCTTGAAACGTACAAGTACCAAATGCCGGGGGAACCGGGCCCGAAAGGACATCTATACCTGTTCTCCATCGCTGACGACGGCACCGAGGCGACTGCCCGCTCGATCCGCTCGCATGCCTTCAAGGACCAGGACCTCAGCTTGCAACGCGCCAGGATCCTCGGAGCCGACCGATATCTGGATTTCCGGCCGAGCAAGTGGCTGGGAGACGAAAAGGGCTTTTACCTGTACCGTACGAGCCGGGATCTTAAGCGACTTGACCTCTGCTACGTTTCCGTCGACGGAGATACCACAAAAACCATCGTGTCGGAACGGGAAAGAACCTACGTGGAAAGCCGGACGCCGTTCCTCATCAAGAATGGGGAGCAATTCATCTTCTGGTCCGAACGGAACGGCTGGGCGAATCTCTACCTGTACAACCGGGACGGGACATTGGTGCGGAACCTGACGGAAGGAGCCTTCCATGTGGAAGACGTCCTAGGCGTAGAAGAAGCCAGCGGGACGGTTCTGTTCAGCGCCTGCGGTGTCAACAAGGACGAAAATCCTTACCAGATGCACACCTACCGGGTCAACCTCAACGGAGGACCCCTGCAGCAGCTGGATATGGCGGATATGGATGTGCTTTCCACTGCCAGCGACGATGCCCGGTATTTCGTGGCCAACTATTCCCGCGTGGACTGCGCGCCTGCGGTCGCGCTGTTCAGCCTGAACGGGAAAAAGATCCTGGATCTGGAAGCAGCCGACCTCAGCCTTCTCTTCGATGCGGGCTACCGGTTCCCCGAACGGTTCAAAGTGAAGGCCGCGGACGGGGTGACCGATCTCTACGGAGCGATGTACAAGCCCTACGACTTCGATTCCACCAAGATCTATCCGATCTGCGACTATGTCTATCCGGGGCCGCAGGTGGAAGCCAACAACATTTCCTGGAGCAAGGGCTTTACCCGGACCGACCGCCTCGCCCAACTGGGCATGATCGTGATCACGGTGGGCAACCGAGGCGGACACCCGAACCGTTCGAAGTGGTACCACAACTACGGCTACGGCAATCTACGGGACTACGGACTGGAGGATCAGAAATATGCCATCCAGCAACTGGGCGCGCGGCATCCGTTCATTGATCCGGACCGCGTGGGCATCCACGGACATTCGGGAGGCGGCTTCATGAGCACGGCGGCCATTCTGACCTACCCGGATTTCTTCAAGGTGGCGGTGTCCTGCGCCGGCAACCACGACAACAGCATCTACAACCGCTGGTGGAGCGAGCAGCACCACGGCATCCTGGAGAAAATCGACAAAGGGGACACGACTTTCGTCTATCACATCGACACCAATCAGGAACTGGCGAAAAACCTCAAGGGGCACCTGATGCTCGTCCACGGCGACATCGACAACAATGTCCATCCGGCCAACACGATCCGGGTCGTGGACGCCCTCATCCGCGCCAACAAGCGATTCGACATGCTGCTCCTCCCGGGGCAGCGCCACGGCTTCGGCGACATGAACGAATATTTCTTCTGGCGGATGGCGGACTATTTCGCGGAATGGCTCATCGGAGACTCGGAACGCGACAAAGTCGACATCACGCAGATAAACAACGACTGACGGCGGGCTCCCCTTTGAATTGTGGCTCGTGGCTCACCGGAATTAAGGGAGATCGAATTGCGCAAGCCAAGGAACGAGCGGATTGGGACAACTGAATAGGCCGTCGTTATATTGCAGGTTTTTGCCGGAGCAACGGATTCTGTGCGCCGGCTTGAATTTCTCGTTATAGACGCTCAGGCTCTTCCCGCCGTCATTATCCTCAGCCTTGACTTCGATTGGCAAGATCTCCTTGCCCTTCTCCACGATGAATTCCACCTCCGCCTTTCCTTCTGACGTCCAATAATACGGAATGTCGTAGAACTGGCCGATCAATCCTTGCAAGACAGCATTCTCGGCTAGCGCGCCTTTGAATTCCGTGTAATAAATGCTGTTTTCACTCAAGATGACTTCCGGTGACAACCTGGCAAGCCTTCGCAACAGGCCGCAATCACACGCATATATCTTGAAGGCGGTCGTATCGACGTAGGCGCTCAACGGGAAAGCCGGTTTCGTAATCCGGAAAATCTGATGTACCATCCCTGCTTCATTCAGCCACAGCACCGCATTTTCATACTCCCTTGCCCGGGCCCCGGTCTTTACCACTTTATACAGGAATTTGCGGTTCTCCTTGGCCAACTGAGACGGGAGCGAATGCCAGACCGCTCTGATCCGAGGTATTTCTCTGGGNTCCGCATACTTGGAAAAGTCAATGTCATACAAGTCCAAAATATCCTGCAGTACCTTGTCCACAGCATCCATCCCTTTNTTTTCAAGCAGCGCCTTGACCGCCTCCGGCATGCCTCCGCTGACGAGGTATCGCTTGTATTCCAGCTTTAGGCGGCTCAACATGATTTCGGGCAATTTCTCGAATCGGGCCTTGTCCATCCGTTCCACCCATTCAAAAGTGGTTTCATCCGCCGCGCGCAAGAATTCCCTGAATGTAAGCGGGCGCATCCGCATAATATCTACCTTTCCGACCGGAACGGTCATCTTTTTACGTTTCACCGCGATGCCAAGCAATGAGCCCGCNGCGATTATGTGGTACTCCGGCGCCCGCTCNCAGAAGTACTTCANACTGTTGAGCGCTCCTTCGCATTCCTGAACTTCGTCAAAGATAATCAGGGTTTTCCCGGGAATGAGAGGTTGTGAAGTAAAGAGCGAAAGTTCCTTCACAATCCTTTCGGGATCTTTCGTTCCCTCGAAAACACTTGCCAGTTCAGTTGTTTCCGCAAAATCAAATCTGGCCCAATGGGAGAAACATGTCCGCCCGAATTGTTCCATCGCCCAAGACTTTCCGATCTGCCGCGCGCCTTGCAGCAGAATCGGTTTGCGGTTTTCTTGATCTTTCCAAACCTTGAAAACATTCAGAATATCCCGTTTTAGCTCCATACTTTTTCACATATTATGTTCCGATTATGTGATATAATACACATTATTAGAACCTGTTTCGTGTAAATATACAAATCTTTCCGGGTAAAACACAAGAAATACAAATTAAAATCGATTGTATGTGAAATGACACATTTTTCGTATCTTGCAGTGATTGAATTGCAAAGATTATGAAACCGGACCCTGCTCAATGGATCGTGACACGGGTGAACGGAAAAATCGCTGCCGTGTCGACGGACTACGGACTTTTCGCAAAAGTCGCGCAAATTGTCTCGGAATTGCCTCCGGAGACGGTTTCTGAAGTTGGAACCGAGAAGATCGGCACCTTGGAACTGATGGATCTATCGATGCGCACGCGCTGGGAAGACCTGAAGCTGTTCGGGACGGCCTTCCAGTTGAAGGTCTGGCGGCAGCTCTACCTTTTGACACATAAGAGCGACGGGACGCCCCGGCTTCCCGAGGACGGGGTCAAATTGCTGAGCTACAGCCAGCTGGCGAAACTCTGCGACAATCCTTCCGGCGTGCGGGCGGTGGCCCATGCAGTGGCTCGCAACCCTATTTCCGGAATCATCCCCTGCCATTTAATCATCCCGAAGGAGTCCATCGACAAGGTTCTCGCCATCCGCACCCGCGCCCAATCGACCATATTCAAGGGCGCGGATCTTTACTTCCTCGACTCCATCGATGTCGGGGAATATGCCTGGGGAAGCGACCTCAAACGCCGCCTCATCGCCCTGCAACTCTACCGCCACATGCGATGAACTTCCGTGAAAAATAACCTCCTCCGCCCCAGAGAAGAATGCAAAAGAGCCTCGGGAAGATTTCCCGGGGCTCTTCGAATAAGAGTTGTTCGCGTCTATTTGAACGTGAGCTTCGATTTTTCGATGTAGGCTTTGATCAGAACGGTAGGAAGGGCTCCGCGCACGTCCGAATCCCATTCCATAAACACATAGTTGCCCTCGACCTTGAATGTAACAGCGGCGCCGTTCTCGAAACCCTCTTCCCAGCCGATCTCCAACCAGGAGTTGGAAGCATCCCAGGAATAGGGAGCGGAAATCTGCCCTTCTTCGACGATGGAGCAGATATTGGTGCTGAATTTGAGGGTGACGGGATCGTTTTTGCGAAGCATGTCCGATATTTCGTTGTCTCCGCCATGTGACCACATACTATATCCGCTGCTCAGCGTAGCCGAGTACGCGGTGACCTTCCATTGCGTACCGGCTAATACAAGCTTAGAAAAATCAAGCGTCTCTTCCTGCACGGGATCATCCTTCTTGCAGGACGAAAAAGCGGCGGCGAGCGCCAAGGCAGCGACGGCTGCGCACAACATCGGGAAAAATTTTTTTTTCATGTCTATAATATATTAAAAGGTGAATATTGATGATTTCGGATAAAGCCGAAATTCCGCCTCTGAAGAGAGGACGGGATTCACGCCCGGGGACGGGCGCCTTTCTGTCCGGATTGCAGTTGGTCATCAGTAACGTCTCATCGATCGTTGGGGGCAAATATAGCAATTTCTTCGGGAAATTCGTAACTTGCAAAGAATAATCCCGATGAATATGAACAGCAAGAAAGCCGCCCTCCTCCTGCTTGCCCTCCTGCTCGTATCCTGCGACCGGCCCGGGATCGCGGAGCGGATGAATTCCGTACTAGAGGGGATGGAGACGGAGATGGGATATGTAAACACCTTGGATGACAGCGAAGTAGAGAAATTTGCCGACTGGTTTGAACGGCACGGCGATCCTTCCGCCAAGAGCCGGGCGCTGTTCTGCCTGGGACGGAATCAGTTCAATTCGGGCCGCTATGCCGCTGCCATCGTTACCTACACCCGCGCGTTGGAATATGCCCGGACCGCCTCCGACACGCTTTCCATCGCACGGATCACACGGGACATGGCCCACACTTGCAACGCCACCTGGAACACCACCGACGAAATCCGCTATTTGGGCCTTTCCGCGCAAGCTTTCAAGGCAGTCGGGAGGGAAAACGAATCCCAACGGGCCCTGCTTGAAATCGGTATCGCGCACGCCGGACTTGGAAATCACAGGCAAGCGGAGGATCTGTTCAAGAGCATCCTCTACGACGCCCACGAACGCAAAGACACCCTTCTGGAGGCACATTGCCTGGAAGCCTATGCCGATCTGTCCGTTTCAAAGGACACCTTGAACCCTGTCCTTGCCATCGAGATGTTGAGCCGGGCGACCGACAATCTCCGCTACCCCCTTTCCAGCGCCGACAAAGGCATTTTGGCCTATTCCTACTCTTTGATCGGGCAAACTGCGGAAGCGGCGAAATGGCTTGCGGAAGCGCGCGCCTCCGCGGAACTGGAAGACGAAAAGGCCACTGTCGCCTTCCGAAACTATCAAATCGCTTCGCGTTCGGGGCGCGCCGCAGAGGCTCTGGCTGCCCTGGAAAAGGTCATGGAATATGGCAATCGCACCCAGGCGCTTGCCATGCAGGAAGCGGTGGTTTCCGCACAGAAAGAATATATTCAAGGTCAATCCCTTGCGCAGGCTGAAAAACTGCGGATCGCCCGGATGCGGCTCTGGATCCTCGGACTGGGCGCGCTGCTGATGCTGGCAGCCGTTTCGGCAGTCTACCTCTCCTACAGAAACCGGCAGCAGAGGCGCCTGGAAGAAGAAAGAGCGGAAACAGAAAAATACATGAGCATCGCGGAAGACCTGCAAGACAAACTCTCTTCGTCCCGGAAACGACTTCCCTCGGAGAAGCATCTGGCGCTTTCAAAATTCGATGCGCTGGAGCGGCTCTGCGAACAGTACTACGTCTACGAAGGTACCGGAAACCTGCAGCCGAAGATCCTGCAGGAAGTGAAAGACATCGTGGAAGGATTGCGGTCGGATCCGAAGACCCAGCAGGGCTTGGATATGATGCTGGACCGGAATCTGAACGGGGTGATGACCAAACTACGCGCCGAATTCCCTGCCTGGAAAACGGAAGACTACCTGCTGTATGGTTTTACCGCCGCAGGGTTTTCGAGCACGACCATCTCCACTTTGCTGCGGATGGAAAAGAGCGTGGTGTACAACCGGCTGTACCGGCTGAAAGGGCGGATTTCCGAGTCAAAATCGACCCTGCGAGATTTCTTTCTCGAATGCCTCGATAACTAGTTTTGTATCAAATCCATATATCATTATCGCGAGAGTTTTTGCAGACCCGGAAATTCGTTTTCCGGGTTTTCTCTCCGTATCTTTGTATCAGCCCCGGAGGATGGTCCTTCTTCTTGCCGAACGAAGGCACGGAATCCCTTCAGGAATTGTCGAACCTTAAGTTAAACGAATATGGAAATCAAGAAAACACCGAAAGCGGATCTTGAGAACAGGCGCCTGCTCTTCACGGAGATAGGCCTGGTAATCGCGCTGCTCGCAGTCTGGGGGGCGTTTTCATACGGAACCCAGGAGAAAACCGTAGCGACCCTACAGACCGGAACCCAGGTCGTAGAAGTAGAAGACATGGTCCCCATCACGC
>JGI24711J26586_10003134_pt1 | contig 11211 bp, 9 predicted proteins | sample BioPla3DNA1_FD_26586 | JGI IMG/M metagenome (IMG submission 26586)
GGTTGCCAGGCAGCCAAAGAGAAGACGCCGGACGCTGTCAGAACCGTGCTCGTCGGCACGGAGGGCACGTACAAACCATTCAATTTCAAGGACGAGGACGGAAACTTGACAGGCTATGACATTGATGTTCTCAAAGAAGTGGACAAGAGAGTAGAGGATTTGGAGTTTGACTTCATTGCGGTACAGTGGGACAGCTTATTTCTGGGCTTGGAAAGCGGGAAATACGACATGGTGGCCGACCAGCTCGTCAAAACGCCCGAGCGGGAAGAAAAGTATCAGTTTTGCGAAAACAGCTATTTTTCAGCTCTAACGTATCTGATTGTGCGTGAGAATGAGGATTCAATCACGACGCTCGACGACCTCAAAGGCAAAAAAGCGGGCGTATCGGTCGCGACGCTTTACTCCAACATCTTGGAAGAGTACAACGCAGAGAATAACGATGCCATTGAAATCGTCTACTATGAGGGGAATATAACGTCCATCTTTCAGGACCTGGAGGCCGGAAGGATTGACGCCGCGATGAACGACAAGCTAATCCTGCTTGACGCGGTCAATACGCTCGGCCTAAAAATCCGTATAACAGGAGAACCGCTGGATGCTAGGCTGTGTTACCATATTTTCCCGCAGGGTGAAGAAGGCGACGAGCTGCGCGCAAAGGTCGACCAAGCGCTGGCGGAAATGAAGGCGGACGGAACGCTGGCGAAGATTTCCATCGACTGGTTCGGCGAAGACCTCTCCTGATGGGGACAGTGTCCGGAGCAAGATCACGGGGTTCCTGGGAAAACCACAGTGATGCTTCAAAAGACAAGTCAATAGAAAGTGGGTGATTAAATGGGAACCCTGTTTGATTTTGAGTACATGCTCAGGTCCTTCCCCCAAATCCTGAAATACGCCCCCGTGACGCTAATGGTAACTGTCGGCGCCATGGTATTCGGCCTGATTATCGGGCTTGCGACGGCCCTGGTGAAGCTGTACAGAGTGCCGGTCCTGCGATGGATAGCGGCGGTCTACGTCTCATTTACCCGCGGGACTCCACTTTTGGTGCAGATATACCTTACCTATTACGGGATACCAAAGTTAATGGCTTTTATGGGCAACAGGTTCTCGTGGACAGTGAACGTGGGCGACATACCGACCATAGTCTATGTCTACGTTGCCTTTTCGCTGAATGTCGGGGCTTACCTGTCGGAATCCGTTCGCTCCGCGATCGAATCGGTCGACAAGGGCCAGTATGAAGCGGCCTATTCCGTCGGCATGGGCAGGCTCCAGACCATGTTCAGAATCATCCTCCCGCAGGCTTTTGCAGTGGCCCTTCCAAATTTCGGAAATACATTCATCAGCCTGATGAAAGACACATCGCTGGCGTTCGTTATCGCTTTTGTGGAAATCATGGGACAGGCTAAGATCGTGGGGGCGCGCAGTCTGCGGTTCTTCGAAGTCTACATAGATTCGGCACTGATATACTGGGGCATGTGTCTGGCCGCCGAAAGAGGAATTGCCCTTCTGGAAAAAAAGGCAAAAAAGTTCAAAGGAGGTTGACGGAAATGATCGATATCCGTAACATCAAAAAATCATTTAAAGACCATGAGGTGCTCAAGGGCCTTGGCTTTCACGTCAATCGAGGAGATGTCGTCGTTATCATCGGGCCCAGCGGCTCCGGAAAATCCACATTTCTGCGATGCATCAATTATCTGGAACGCCCGGACGAGGGCAGGGTGACGATCGAAGACTATTCCGTCGACGCCGAGACCGCTGACCGCAAGCAGGTTGCGGAGCTGCGAAGAAAAACCGCGATGGTGTTCCAGAATTATAACCTCTTTCAGAATAAAACAGCTCTGGAAAACGTGATGGAGGGCCTGGTCAGTGTACAAAAGATGGAGAAAGACAAGGCGCGGGAAATCAGCGAGCAGTATCTGGACAAAGTCGGCCTGCGGGACAGGCTGGATTATTACCCTTACCAACTGTCGGGAGGGCAGAAGCAACGGGTGGGCATTGCGCGTGCGCTGGCCATAAATCCCAAAGTGATTCTGTTTGACGAACCCACATCCTCGCTGGATCCCGAACTGGTGGGCGAAGTCCTGTCAGTCATGAAAGACGTGGCAAGGGACGGCATGACAATGATTGTCGTAACACATGAGATTTCCTTTGCCCGTGAAGTGGCGGGCCATGTCTATTTTATGGATGAGGGGCTGATTGTCGAGGACGGAAAGCCGGAGGACATTCTTACAAATCCTCAGTGCGAGCGGACAAAGCAGTTCTTGAGCAGGGTCACGAAGAATGTCTCATTGAAGCACTAAGATATAAGTTAGAGTCGTTAAGCAATCATAAATGAGGATAGAAGCAAGATAAGAAATACATTAAGCTATATGACATTCTCGGGCACATAAAGAATGCGCTTGTATTGTCCCTAAAAGGCCAAAAAATCAGAGCTGTCAAATACGACAACTCTGATAATGGTGCGGGCGTGGGGAGTCGAACCCCAACGCATCTCTGCATAAGAACCTAAATCTTACATGTCTACCAATTCCATCACGCCCGCAGACTCTAGTATGATACTTATTTAAGCCCTGCTTGTCAAGAAAGGCTTTTGCTCTTTTAACTAAAAGACTCTCAATAGTTTTTCTGCAAAAACTCCGGGGCGATATTTAAAGCTCAAGGCAGAAAAGCGGCGAGCGAATGTCCGAAATGTCATCCAAAAAAATCTGCTTTCCGTCAGTAAAACAGAGCTTCCTCTCAAACTCGTCAAACTTAGAGAGATGCCCGCTGTGGCAAAGATATGCGCCGCCCTGTTTTAGCTCGTCGGCTTTAAAAAAGCTGACTTCCAACTCGGGCAGGGAAGAGATGTTCTCTAAGAGAATTTGCAGCTTAAAATCAAGCTCGGAGAGAGCATCCTCACTCAAAGAAATTCGCTCTTCGGTGTATCTCGCCGTCTCGTCAATGGCGCTCCGGTGACCTTCGAGCGCTGCAAAAGGCGAAAACTGCGCGGCTCTGTCCTCCAACGGCATCGGAGCTTTAGTTTTCGAAACATGACGGGGAAGATTTATTATATCGCTGTAGTCCCTCATGCCTTGTGACCTCCAATCTGCGCGTTGCGGTCCTTGGCCGTGGCTCCGTCTTCAAGATTCATGCCCTTGAGTATGGCGTTTTTGCCGAACTTGTCCTTAATCTTTATTATCGCATCCTGCATACGGCGTTCACGCTCAAGCTCGGCATCATGTTTTTCTTTTTCCGCATCCCCTGTGGTGTAGTCGGAGAAAAGATTCAGCTGTTCAAAGGGCCTTTCTCGGCTAGCTNTTTCCGCCTCCGGTATGATATGGGTAGCCGAAATGTTCAATCTTCGAATCAGAAGATTTTTATCAGTNATTCTGTCGAAAAGGGAACATGCCGCANCTCTCAGCTCTCTTGNCGAAGAGGAGTAGTCTTTCAAATTTTCACTTCCGTGAGAGTGCTTTGGAAGCTCCCTTCCATAGGCNTCTTTGNTNATCTCGCCCTTAAAATTTGCCCGCCGCTNGGGGTCTTTAAGATTTTCAATGTCATAACCCACGGTTAAAACAAGCTGATTGGTCAAAAGTTCCTTGCTCACAAGCTCCAAGGAGAGCGCCTCGGTCATCTCCTTTAAGACCAGGCGCGCCTTTTCCGCCTCGTAGGGAACATGGAGCACCTGCCCCGAGCCGAGACTTCTGGACTTTGGCTTATATGCCTTTATAGAGGCAATGGTTGCCGGTTCCCAGCCCCAAGCGTGGTCAATGAGGAGCTCCGCGTTTTTTCCGAAGAGCTTATAGAGCAAGTCTTCGTTTTTCACAGACTGCCTTGCCACATCGCCCATGGTGAACATACCGTTTTTAATGAGCTTCTTCGAAATGCCCGGGCCCACCTGCCAAAAATCGGTGAGAGGTTCATGCGCCCAAAGCTTTTTCCTAAAGCTCATTTCGCTGAGCTGGGCAATTCTAACGCCGTTTTTGTCAGAGGGCATGCGTTTTGCAACGATGTCCATAGCCACCTTGCACAAAAAGAGATTGGGACCTATGCCCGCAGTTGCCGTGATGCCTGTGGTTTCGAGAACATCCATGATTATCTTCATGGCAAAGTCCTTGGGGCTGAGTTTCAAAGGGCCGAGATACTTGCTCACATCCATAAAGACCTCGTCGATTGAATAAACAAGCATGTCCTCGGGCGCAACATACTTCATATATACCTTATATATCTCGGTGCTGTATTCTATATAGTGAGCCATTCTGGGGGGAGCAATCAAAAAGTCTATCTCAAGAGCCGGATTTTTCTTGAGCTCAGACAAAGAGCAGGACTTGCCCTCGAATTTTCGGCCGGGAGCCTTTCGCAGTCTTAAGGCGTTGACCTCCCTCACTTTTTGCAGAGCCTCAAAAAGCCTCGCTCTGCCCGAAACGCCGAAGCTCTTTAGTGAAGGAGTGACAGCGAGGCAGATAGTCTTTTCAGTGCGGCTCTCATCCGCCACGACGAGGTTTGTGTCCATAGGGTCGAGGCCGCGCTCTATGCACTCCACCGAGGCATAAAAGCTCTTGAGATCTATCGCTATATAGGTTTTTTCTTTCATGTCCCGGTGCCCCCTTTCAGAAATAAACTCCGAAACTGTTCTAGATATATTTTAACTTTTTATACGGGCTTAATCAAGACGGAAAGAGCAGCATAGACAGCTCCGGCAATCTTACAGACAAAGCCTATAAAATAAAAAACTTGAGAAAGTCTTCTTTCGAAAAAGCAGTCCCACACAATGAATCTAAAAGCGGAATATAAGGCAAAAATAAAAAATTGACTTTAGCGGGCTGTTGTATTAAAATATTAAGGATTTTATACGCGCTTTTCTTGCAAAGATATTGAATAAGGGACTAAAAGCTGTATAAAAATCCAAAGTCGGAGTTTGCTGATGACAATTTACATTCTAAAACGCATAGGGGCGTCAATCCTTACATTACTGCTGATAATGACGATAACCTTCTTCCTTATGGACGCAGTTCCGGGAAGCCCCTTTCTTACCGAAAAGTCCACGCCCAGGCAAGTTGAGCTTGCCGAAAAGAAATACGGCCTTGATAAGCCCAAACCGGTTCAGCTCAAGAACTATATTGTGAGCTATCTTAAGGGAGATCTCGGCACATCCCTGAAGATGCAGGAGGGCACGTCGGTAAATACCATCATATTTAAACAGGGAAAGTTCGAGCTTTCCATAAAGCTCGGTCTCTCTGCGCTCGCCATAGCCGTATTGCTGGGGATACCGCTGGGNTGTATAGCTGCATATAAGCGGGGGACTTGGATAGATGGNCTGCTCAGAGTTATGACCACGGTCGGAGTTGCCATACCGTCCTTTGTTCTCGCNACGCTGCTTTTAGTGGCGNTCACAGTCAAGTATAAGATTTTCAATGTAATATCCGGCGACCTCTCGGATTTTAAAAGNATGATTTTACCCATAATTTCTATGTCGTTTTACTATGTCTGCTATGTNGCCAAACTCACTCGNACATCCATGCTCGATGCCATCAATCAGGACTATATNAGAACTGCAAGGGCAAAGGGCGTGAAGACAGGCAAAATAGTTCTCAAGCACGCGCTGAGAAACAGCCTTATTCCCGTCATCACATACCTTGGACCTGTAACAGCCGGCATAATAACGGGAAGCTTTGTTGTCGAGTCCACATTCTCAATACCGGGCCTCGGCAGATACTATGTGCAGAGCGTCTTGTCGCGCGATTATCCCATAATTATGGCGACCACAACGGTTCTTTCGGCACTTGTAATTTTCATGAACCTCATGGTGGATATTGCTTATAAAATAGTGGACCCGCGCATAACCCTCACAAATAAGGAGGCTTAAACATGGATTTTTCAAAGATAAGCCCCTTCCATGTTGATCCTTCACCTATAACCGAAGCCTTCGAGCTTACGGCGGAAGACTTTGCTCCGGCAAACGAAAGTGAAAAGCAAAGCATGGTGGAGAAGCGCAAGAGCGTTTCCTACTGGCGCGATGCGGCAAGGAGATTTAAGGAAAACAAGGTGTCGATGGCAGCGCTTTTTGTGTTCACACTCTGCCTCATATTTGCCTTTGTAGGGCCGCTTCTGATACCATATGGTTATGGCGACCAATACCGCTCGTCTCAAAAACTTGCTCCCATGAAATTTTCCGCAGACGAACAAAAGGTGAAAAATGTCTCAGACAAGCTCGAAGCTTTTTTTGCAACGGCTCTGCAGCCGGGAAGCATAACCGCATTGGATCCGGGCGACTATTTCATCAGGTATAAGGGAAAAACCTATGCCTTCTCATCAAAGGGCTACATAGAAAATAAGATAATCGCAGTGAGCCCCGGGGCGGGAGAGGCAAGCCTCGTCATGATAGATATGAAGGATATAGGCGATGACGGCAGCATTGCAGCTTCTCAAAATATCCCTTTCACCGAAACTCCGGCAGAGGGAGCAAAAGAGCTTAAAACGGTGAAGACCGTCTTCCCGCATGTGTTCGGCACCGACTCAGTGGGAAGAGACCTTATGGCAAGAACCATGTACGGCGCCCGTGTTTCCATAATGATAGGTATCATAGCGGCCATAATAGTCTTGTTCATAGGCTCGATATACGGTTCCATATCGGGATACATAGGCGGACGTGTCGACTTTGTGATGATGCGCATAGTCGAACTCATATATTCGATTCCAGAAGTGCTCATAGTGCTCTTGCTTCAGGTCGTAATAAAAGACCCGCTGAACGTATGGTTCGATAAAAGCAATTTTTTCTTGGCAAAAGTTCTCGCCCCTCTCGGCAGCGGAGTTATAAGCATATTTATAACTTTTGCCCTGCTCTACTGGGTGACAATGGCGAGAATAGTCAGAGGACAGGTCCTGCAGCTGAAGCAGCAGGAATTTGTCACCGCCGCAATAGCACTGGGCGCGGGAAACAGAAGGATAATAAAAAGGCATCTGCTTCCCAACAGCGTGGGAGCTCTTGTAATAACAACCTGCCTGCAAATACCGAGCGCAATATTCCTCGAGTCCTTCCTCAGCTTCCTCGGCTTGGGTGTTTCCGCCCCGATGGCAAGCCTGGGCTCGCTGTGCTCGGATGCGCTGGCAACGATAACCATATTCCCATACAGACTTGTATATCCCGCGGTGACGCTTACAATAATAGTACTTACGCTCAATCTTGTCGGCGACGGACTGCGTGACGCGCTCGATCCGCGCCTAAAGAAGTAGGAGGCAAGCGATGGTAGATGCAAAAAACCTTCTTGAAATTAAAGATCTCAAGGTCTCCTTCTTCACGCCTGCCGGAGAGGTAAAAGCGGTAGACGGCGTAAGCTATAAGCTCGGATACAACGAAGTTATGGGTATTGTAGGTGAGTCGGGCTCGGGAAAATCCGTAGAAGCCTACTCAATAATCGGTTTACTCCAAGACCCCGGCCGCGTAACAGGCGGGAGCATACTTTTCGAGGGCGAGAATGTACTTGATTTCAGCGAAGAACAGATGAGGGATTTTCGCGGAAACAAGGTCTCCATGATATTTCAAAATCCCATGACATCCTTAAACCCCGTCTATACAATAGGCAATCAGCTTATGGAGGCTCTGACCTGCCACGATAAGACGATTACAAAAGAAGAAGCTCTTGAAAGAGCGAAAAAGATGCTCGAGCTTGTGGGAATAAACAATCCCGAAAAGCGTATAAAACAGTACCCGCACGAGTTTTCCGGCGGCATGAGGCAGAGAGCCATGATAGCCATGGCGCTTATCTGCAGACCGAAGCTCCTTATAGCCGACGAGCCCACAACCGCGCTCGATGTCACAATTCAGGCTCAGATACTCGAGCTTATGAAGACTCTGCAGCAAAAAGAAAACACATCGATTATCTTTATCACACACAACCTCGGTGTCGTTGCGGAGATTTGCGATAAGGTGTCGGTTATGTATGCGGGCAAAATAGTGGAGCAGGGGAATGTGAGCGACATATTCTATAAGCCGAAACACCCCTATACCAAGGCCCTGCTCGCTTCAATGCCGAGGCTCGACGAGGAAAAGCAGGAGCGGCTCATACCCATAGAAGGCACGCCGATAGACTTGCTCGATCCCCCCAAGGGCTGCAACTTCGGACCGCGCTGCAGCGAGTGCAGAAAGATATGCCTCTCACATAAGCCCCCCTTTGCCGAGGTGGGAGAGGGACACATATCGGCCTGCTGGCTGCACTTCCAGGACAGCGTGCTATCAAATAAGCAAGCAGACGGGACTGCTGATGAAAAGGCGGCTTCGGCTGACGAAAACACCTTGAGCGGCGCAGAGAGCGAGGAGGCATAAAATGGAAGAACGCAAAAAACTCCTCGAAATAGAAAATCTAAAAAAATATTTTGCCGTAAATGCCGGTTTCGGAAAAAAGCAGTATGTACATGCAGTAGAATCCGTTTCGTGTTATATTTATAAGGGAGAAACTCTGGGCCTGGTTGGAGAGTCCGGCTGCGGCAAAACAACGCTGGGACGCACAATCATAAGGCTTTACGAGCCCAACAGCGGCAAGATAGTTTACGACGGCACAACAATATTCGACAGCGAAGAGAAGATTGCCGTTCCCATGCTGCCCTACAGGCGCAAAATGCAGATAATATTCCAAGACCCAAGCGCCTCGCTCGACCCGAGAATGACAGTGGGCGAGATTGTGGGAGAGGCTTTGGACATACACGGCCTCTATCAGGCTAAAAATGAGCGCCGCGACCGCATAAATTATCTGCTCGAAGAGGTTGGTCTCAACACGGAGCACTCCAACAGATTTCCGCACGAGTTCTCAGGCGGCCAGCAGCAGAGAATCGGAATAGCCCGAGCGCTTGCTGTCGAGCCCGAGTTCATAGTCTGCGACGAGCCGATATCCGCCCTGGATGTATCGATACAGTCGCAGGTAATAAATATTTTGGAAGATCTGCAGCGAGAAAGGCATCTGACCTACTTGTTCATAGCTCACGACATATCCGTCGTAAGGCACATTTCCAATCGTATAGGCGTAATGTATTTGGGCAGCATGGTAGAGCTTGCGGAAAGCTTCGAGCTCTGCAACCACCCGATACACCCCTACACCAAGACTTTGATTTCGGCAGTGCCGATTCCGGACCCCGACAAGACCAGAGCAAGACAGAGACTGCTGCTTGAAGGCGAGATACCCAGCCCCATAAACCCGCCAAGCGGATGCCGCTTCCATACCCGCTGTCCCTACGCAGAGGAAATCTGTAAAAAAGAGTTTCCCGTTCTGCGCGAGTACGGTTCGGGGCACTTTGCGGCCTGTCACCTGCTGGAGCAGGGAAAACTCTAACGAATATAATCTTAAGACGAAAAGAGCCTGCTCGAAGAGCTTTGGCTTACATTCCCGCAGAAAATGCGGATTTTAAACAGCTGCTAAGCCGTTAAGGCTTGCAAATAAATTTTAGAATCATTTAAAAGGAGGAAAAAATGAAAAAGCTAATCACATTAGTGCTTGCGATTTGCATGGTACTTGCTCTTGCTGCTTGCGGCGCTCCCGCGCCTGCCGCGCCTGCCGATAAGGCAGAGACTCCGGCAGAACCCGAAGCAGAAGGCTACACCGTAAATGCATGCATTGCATCCGAACCCGAAACGATAGACCCGAACCTCGTGGCCTCCGTGGACGGCTCCACCTACACACAGCATCAGTTCGAAAACCTTATGAAGTATAAGATGATTGATGCACATCCCGCTGCCCTTCCCGCTGAAAACCCCAATGTGTGTGACACAGAGGTCGTTTACGGTCAGGCAGAATCCTATGAGGTTTCCGAAGACATGTGCACCTACACCTTCAAGCTCAGGGACGACATATTCTGGTCCGACGGCGAGCCCGTAAAGGCCGGCGACTGGGTTTATTCTTGGAGAAGACTTGTCGATCCCGCCACTGGCGCCGACTATGGCTACTTCCTTGACGGCGTAGTTTTGAACGCAGCAGCCATTCAGAATGAAGAGAAGAAAGTAGAAGAGCTCGGAGTTAAGGCTCTTGACGACAAGACGCTCGAGGTTACGCTCGAAGCTCCCTGCCCCTACTTCATCGAGATGTGCGCGTTCTCAGCGCTGGTTCCTCTGCGCGAGGACGTTGTCGAGGGCAATGACACTTGGACAGAGCCCGAAAACATCGTTGTAAACGGCGCTTACAAGGTGAGCGAGTGGGCGCACGACTCCTACATCAAGATGGTTCCCAATGAGATGTACTATGATGTGGATAATCTAGGACCTGCCGAAATCGTTTGGCATCTCTCCGACTCCGAGACAGCTATTCTGTCTGCCTACCAAAACGGCGAGTATGACTTTATCGACAGCTTCCCGACAGACATGATAGATACTCTTAAGGCAAGCGGCGACTGCTTCATCAACCCCTACGTCGGAACTTACTATCTCTACCTGAACTGCGACAAGATCACTGACTGGAGAGTAAGAGCGGCATTGACTCTCTCTATGGACAGAGAGAATATAGTCACGAATGTTACACAGGGCGGACAGGTTCCTGCAAAGGGTTTTGTAGCTTCCGGAATACTTGATTCCACAGGCGCAGACTTCTCGGAGGGTGCTTCCGAACTCGGCGCAATATTCAACACACTTGCAAAGATGTATCCCGATGCCGACCTCACCACCTATGCAGGCCGCTGCGCTCTTGCAAAAGAGCTCTATGATGAGGCTGTTGAAGAAGGTGCATGGGATGCCAACACAACCTTGGTCTACAACTTCAACACTTCCGAGGCTCACAAGGCTATTGCCGAAGCCTGCGGCTCCGACTGGGGCACTGTACTCGGAATTAAAATTACTCTCGAGAACCAGGAGTGGGGAACATACACCACGGGTCTCGGTGAGCACAAGTTCGGCGTTGCCAGACTCGGATGGATTGCCGACTACAACGATCCCATCACATATCTTGAGCTGATGACGACCGGCAACTCCTATAACTACGGTCTCTATTCCGATCCCGAGTTCGACAAGTTCATTGCCGATGCCAAGAAGATGCCCGCAGATGCCGATAGAGATGCGCTGCTCTACAAGGCGGAAGAGGCTCTCTTCGGTGAAGGCGGATTCCCCGTTTCACCTGTATACTACTACACCAACGCCTACTGCATGAAGGGTCTCAGCAATGTTGGATATACATCCATGGGCTACTTCTTCCTGCAGTATGCAGTAAAATAATTAAAACAAATTATCAAGCGATAACAAAAACATCCGGCGCGAGCTTT
>JGI24711J26586_10003138_pt1 | contig 11193 bp, 13 predicted proteins | sample BioPla3DNA1_FD_26586 | JGI IMG/M metagenome (IMG submission 26586)
CCCTTAAGAGAGGTTCTAGGACATAGTTTTCTTGAGGTTTTGGCAGGAGCAATAATAGGTATTGCAACAGGATTTTTAATGATGTTATGAGTTTGCCTGAAGAGTACAAAAAAGGGTATAAGTATTTTTTAGGAAGTAGAATTGATTTATCTTTAAGGCCATTAATTCCAAGAGTTGAAACTGAATACTGGGTGTCTTTAATTCTAAAAGAAATAGGAAAAGGGGCTAAGTGTTTAGATTTATTTTCTGGGTCAGGTTGCATAGGGATTTCTATTTTTAAGAAATATAGAGGATGCTTATGTTGACTTTGGAGAAATAAATGATATTTTTATTGAACAGATTAAAATTAATTTAAAAGAGTTTCCAAGGGAAAGATATAATATTATTAGAACGGATGTTTTCTCGAACATAAAGGATGCTTATGATTATATATTAGCTAACCCTCCTTATGTAGCTGAGAAAAGAATTAAAGAGGTTGCTAAGAATGTTTTAGAGTTTGAGCCGTGTTCTGCTTTGTTTTCTGGAGAGCAAGGGCTTGATGCAATTAAAGAATTAATTAATAATGCTTACAAACATTTAAGAAAAAATGGTATGCTTATAATTGAGCATGATCCTTTGCAAAAGGAAATAATCAAAGAGTTAATTTTAAAAAATGATTATTCAGGTTTTAAGTTCTTTAAGGATCAGTTTGATCAATATAGATTTGTAAAGATTTATAAATAATATGTGGAAATATATTTTATTAGGAGCACTTCAGGGGATATTTGAATGGTTGCCTATTTCATCAGAAGGTGTAGTGGCACTTTTCTCTAAATTTTTAATAAAGGATTTTAATGCAGTAGATTTAGCTATTTTCTTACATTTTGGAACTTTTTTTGTGGTCTTAATTTATTTTTGGAAAGATTGGATTAAATTGATTTCTTTCAAAGACAATGAATTTTTAAAGTTTTTTATAATAACAACTATTATTTCTGGTGGTCTAGGGTTTTTGATTTATGATTTTGCAAAACAAGTTGTTATGGGGGGAGGATTGCTTTTGCTTATGGGGCTAGGCCTTTTTCTAACATCGTTTTTTCAGAGAAAGCAAATTAATTTTGGTTTGGATAAAAAACTTGCTCCGTACGCATTAGGAACGCTTCAGGGATTGTCTGCTATACCAGGCGTATCAAGGTCAGGCTCAACTATTTTTGGTTTGTCTTTTTTTGAAAAAGATCCTTATAAGATTTTAAAGGTGTCTTATCTTTTATCTGCACCAGTTGTTTTAGGAGCATCTATTTATCTTTATTTGAAAAATCCAGATATTGTTATGCAAGGAGGTTGGATTGCTTTAATTTTCTCTTTTATATTTGGTTTTATTTCCCTTAAGTCTTTATTGAAGTTATCTCAGAGAATAGATTTTTCTAAATTTACTTTGATATTTGGTATAATATGTATTTTAGGAGCATTACTTGAATTTTTAATATGAATAGTTTAAATAAAGAACAAAAACAAGCAGTTTTTCATGATAAGGGGCCTCTTTTAATAGTGGCAGGAGCAGGAACTGGAAAAACTACTGTACTCACAAAAAGGATTGCTCATCTTATGCAAAAAGGGGTGAGTGCTAATGAAATACTTGCTTTGACTTTCACAGAAAAAGCTGCTGAAGAGATGCAAACTAGGGTAGAGAGTTTTTTAGATTTTGGCTATTATGATTTTTGGATTTCAACTTTCCATTCTTTTTGTGATAGGATTTTGAAAATTCATGGATTAGAGATTGGAATACCCACAAATTATAAACTTTTGGATGAAACTGCTGCTTGGATTTTAATTAAGAGAAATTTTAATGAATTTAACTTTTTAAAGGAATANAAGCCACTTGGAAATCCTACTAAGTTTATTCATGCATTGGTTCGTCATTTTGAGGATTGTAAAAATGAAGGTATTTATCCCGAAGATTATTTGATTTATGCTGATTCTCTTAAAAAAGATTTAGTTATAAATGATGATTTGGAATATGTGCAAGTAAATGAAGTAGCTGAAGCTTATCATACTTATCAAAAATTACTTTTAAATAATAATAGTTTGGATTTTGGTGATTTAATAAATTATGTACTCAAGCTTTTTAAAAAACATAAAAAAGTTTTAGAAAAATATCAAAAGCAATTTCAATATGTTTTAATAGATGAATTTCANGATACTAATTTTGTACAATATGAACTTGTTAAGAAAATAGCTGAGCCAAANAATAATATTACNGTTGTGGGAGANGATGATCAATGTTTGGATGAAAATACTTTGATTGAAAAAATAGAGGGAAAAACAAAAATTAAAAATATTAAAAAAGGAGATAAGGTGCTAGCGGGTGTTGGCGAAGGACGTATTGGTGTAGCCAAAGTTTTAGATGTTTCTTTTAATAAAAAGGAGGTTGATTTATTAAACATCAAGACCAAGAAAGGCAAAGAGATTCTTTTAACAGACAATCATAAAATGTTTTGTTTGGGTGAGAATTATGAAAAAACATATATTACAATGTTTTCAAAGGNAGAAAATGGTTTGCATACTTTAAGTTCTGACAAGGATGTTTCAAGTTCTAGTTTAAGAGAATTAATTAAACTTTCAAAAGAATATACTGATGAAAAGGTGGGGGTTAGATTTAAGGCAGGTTTAAATGATTATGCTATTATGGTGCCAGCTAGAGAGTTAAAAGTTAAAGATAAAATTCCAATTAAATGGGGGAATAAGATTATATATGATCAAATTATTGAGATTAGAAAGAATAAAAAAGTGGCTAAAATCTATGATCTAGAAATTGAAAAAGCACATAATTTTTTAGCAAATGATATATTGGTTCATAATTCAATTTTTTCTTTTCAGGGAGCGTCATTTAATAATGTCTTGAGGTTTAAAAGCGACTATCCAAAATCAAAAGAAATTATACTTACAGAGAATTATAGATCTACGCAAGAAATATTGGATTTAGCCTATAATTTTATTCAATTGAATAATCCAAACAGACTAGANTTTCAACTAAAGGAAGATTTAGAGAAAATAGATAAAAGATTAAAAAGCAATTCAAAGGAAAAAGGTTTGCTTGAGCTTTTGTCATTTGAAACAGCAGATGATGAAGTAATGGGGGTGATTGATAAGATTTGGGAGCTTAAAGAAATAGATAATAGCGCAAAGTTTTCTGATTTTTGTGTATTAGTAAGAACAAATGAAACAGCAGATCAGTTTGTCAGAGGTTTTGAAAGAGCTAATATGCCCTGTCACTTTTTAGCTTCTAAAGGACTTTATTCGCATCCGATTATCATAGATATTATTGCATATTTTAGAGTGGTTTTAGATTTTTATGATTCGCCTAATCTTTACAGGGTTTTAAGGTCTCTACCTTTTGATTTTTCACCAGAAGAGGTTGCTAAGATAGGGTGGTTTGCTCAAAGAAAAACTATTCCTTTGTTTGAGGCTATTCAAAAACAAGAACTTTTAAACGAATTGTCTAAAGAGACTGGAGAAAGATTAAAGGAATTAATAGTGATTTTAAAAAATCATTTTGAATTATCAAAGGAGAAAAATATAAGTGAAGTTTTTGTACGAATGATAAATGACCTTCATTATGCGAAATGTTTAAAACAAGCAACAGAAGAAAATTTAAGAGTCTGGGAGATTATTTATCAATTTTTTCAGAAAACTAAAAGTTTTGAAAATAGCAATCATGATGGAAAGTTAATTGCTTTTATGGATCAAATACAAATGGAATTAGATGCAGGAGAGGAAGGAAGTNTAGATAACCAGGTAGGGAGTGAGAGCGACTCGGTTAAGATTATGACAATTCATTCTGCAAAAGGGCTTGAATTTAAATATGTTTTTGTGGTCAGTCTTGTTCATAGAAGATTTCCAAGTGATAGAAAACATTCTCAAATAAAGATACCAGAGGAGCTTGTAAAGGAGATTATAGGGGAAGGTGATTTTCATTTAGAAGAAGAACGAAGACTTTTTTATGTTGCTTTAACAAGAGCTAAAAAGGGGTTATTTTTAACTTGGGCTTCTGATTATGGGGGGAAACAACTTAAAAAGCCTTCAAGGTTTTTAATAGAGGCAGGACTTATTAAGGAAGAAGATGCTTTAAAGCAAAAATTAAAAAGAGAAGGATTTTCTTTTCAGAAGAATTTTAATAATTTTAAAAAAGAATCAAATGAAATATTAGATATTAGTTATGGGGATTTTTTGCCTTTGCATTTTTCCTTTTCTCAATTAGCCGCTTTTGAGAAATGTCCTTTGCAGTATAAGTTTGAATATATTTTGAAAATTCCTACAAAAGGAAANCCTAATTTTTCATTCGGAAAAACAATACATAATACGCTTTATAGGTTTGTAAATTTAAATGCTCAAATATTTCAAAAAGAGCAAAAAAACTTGTTTGGTAAATTGGATATAGAAAGAGAAAAAGTTAATTTAGGGATAAATGATTTATTGAGTATTTATAATGAGGAATGGATTGATGCGTGGTTTGACAATGAAGAGCATAAAAAAGAGTATAAGAAAAAAGGAAAAGAAATTTTAAAGAGTTTTTATAAAGATTTTCTTAAAAAAGGCTTTTGTGTTTTGTATATGGAAAATGAACCTGCGCTTGAAAAAGATTTTAGTATTAATTTAAATGGGAATAAGTTTGTTGGGTCAATTGATAGGATTGATAAAATTAAAGATGAGATTGAGATAATAGATTATAAAACAGGGAATGTTAAAAAGAGTTTGTCTGCGGATGATAAATTTCAGTTAGAAATTTATAATTTAGTTGCGAATAAATTATTTAATATAACGCCAAGTAAATTAACCTTCTATTATTTAGAAGAGGGGAAACACTCTTCGTTTGAACCAAAAGTAAAGTCGCTTAAAAAAACAGAAGAAAAAATATTAAATATAATAAAGAGGATAAAAAGAAGTAAATTTAAACCAACAGCTGGTTGGCAATGTCAATTTTGCGATTATAAAGATATTTGTCCTCATAGAAAATTTTGAAATATGAAAAAAGTTACAATTCTAGGTGATGGTGCATGGGCAACCACACTTGCTATATTATTAAATAGAAATGGGCATAAAGTTACAATGTGGAGTGTTTTTCCAGAATATTTAGATGAATTAAATATTAAAAGAGAGAATAAGAAATATCTTCCTGGCTTTTTAATTCCGAAAGAAATATCTTTTGTAAAAGATGTTAACAAAGCAGTTTCAGAAAGTGATATTATTATTAATGCAATACCTTCGAAGTTTTATAGAAGTGTTTTAAAAAAAATAGATTGTGTTGTTTTGGATAAAATATTCGTGAGTGTTTCAAAAGGAATTGAGCAGAAAAGCTTAAAAAGAATGTCCGAGATTATAGAGGAAGAGCTTGGAAAAGTTAAGACTTGCGTTTTATCTGGTCCTACAATTGCAATTGAAGTTGCTAAAGAAATGCCAGCGGCTGCTATATCTGCGTCATTTGATTTTGAAGTTGCAAAGCAAATTCAGGAACTATTTTTTAATGAAAATTTTAGAGTATATACAAGTAGAGACCCTTTAGGAGTTGAGCTTTGCGGAGCNCTTAAAAATATAATTGCCATTGCTTCTGGTGTATCTGATGGACTTGGCTTTGGAGCCAATACAAAGGCTGCTATTTTAACAAGAGGAGTGGTAGAAATTACAAGATTAGGGCAAGTTATGGGGGTTAAAAAAGAAACTTTCTTTGGAATAGCTGGAATTGGTGATTTAATTACAACNAGCATAAGCCCTGATAGTAGGAATAGGACATTTGGAGAAAGAATAGGAAGAGGAGAAAGCATAGAAGATATTATTAGCTCTACAAACAGTGTTATTGAGGGGTTAACAACAACAGAGGCTGTTTATAATTTAAGCAAAGAATATAATATAGAAATGCCTATTACAAAACAAGTCTATATGATTTTGTATCGTAAGAAAGATCTTAAAAAAGCATTAAAAGCTTTGATGCTAAGAGAAAAAAAAGAAGAATAGACAACATCTAATAATTTTGTTATAAGTTAAGTATAATAATTAAGCTAAATATATTATGGAAATCAAAATATTTATAGAAATACCAAAAGGAAGTCGACAGAAATATGAGTTAAATGAAGAAACAGGACAAATAGAATTAGATAGAACTATTTATGGTCCTGTTTATTTTCCCTTTGAATATGGATATATTAAAAATACTTTAGCTGATGATGGAGACCCTTTAGATGCATTGATTTTAACAAACGAAGCAACATTTCCAGGGTGNACTGTTTTAGCAAGAATAATTGGTATGCTTGTAATGGAAGATGAAAGTGGTATTGATAATAAAATATTAGCTGTTCCTGTTTCAAAAATAAATCCTGCGTATTCTCATATTAATGATATATCTGATTTAACTGATTATGAGAAGAATTTAATTAAGGAATTTTTTGAAGTTTATAAAAGAATGGAACCTAATAAATGGGTAAAAGTTGAAGGGTTTGCAGATAAGGAGAGNGCAATAAAAGAAGTAGAAAAAACAAAAAATAATTATGAAAAAATATAAAATAGACAAAGAAAATTGTTTGGGTTGTGGTGGNTGTACTATTATNTGTCCAGAAGGGATTNTTTTAGGAGAAGACGGCAAGGCTCAAATAACTAATCAAGAAGAACTTGAGANGGCAGGAGGGGAAAGTGTTTGTCCTTATGGGGCAATTGTGTTAGATGAAAAACTTTCTTCAGATTAAAAATTTAGAAGTAGAACTTGAAGGAAAAAAAGTCTTAAATGGGCTTGATTTTGAAATAGGAAAAGGTGAGATTGTGGCGCTTTTAGGTCCAAATGGGAGCGGAAAAAGCACACTTGCAAAAGTAATTGCAGGAGANCTAAAATTCAAGATAAAAGCAGGAGATATTTTGTTTAATAAAAAGGATATTTCAAGATTACCTCCTGAAAAAAGAGTTAAAAAAGGGATAGCTTTAGCGTTCCAGGATCCACCTGAAATACAGGGGCTTAAAATGGATTTTTTTTTGAATAGTATGTCCCAGTTAGACGATTGCTTTAAGGAGGAGAAATTACTTAAAAGNGATGTTAATAAGGGATTTTCTGGTGGGGAAAAAAAGATTTCAGAATTAATGCAATTAACTTGCCTTGATTTAAAGCTTGTAATATTAGATGAAATTGATTCAGGTTTGGATATTAAAAGAGTGGAACAGGTGGCAAAGATTATNAATAGATATTTTATTCAAAAAGGAGTGGCTGTTTTAATAATAACACATCATGGTGATATTTTAGATTTATTAAAGCCTAATAAAACTAATATTATAATCAATGGAAGAATTGTAGGAAAGGATGAGGATTATAAAAATGTCCTAAGAACAATCAAAAAATACGGATATGAAAAATGTAAAAAATGTACCAAATTTTTATCAGAGGAATAATAAGGCAGAGATAAACTCTTTTAANGGTATTATAGTTTTACCAAGTGTTGTTGCATGGGAAAACTACGAATGGACGCATAATTATTTTGTTAAAAAGCCTGAGCAAGGATTTTTTTTATGGGTTAAGGAGTCAATATTTAGTCAAATAAATACTCTAGTTGAAATTGATTCTAAAAATGTTTTTCAAAAAATGAATAATTTAATTGTTATTGAAAAAGGAATTAAAGCTAAATTATTTTCTACTTGTAAATCTTTGAAAGAGGTTAAGGGGAAACATTTTGCAAAGGCTAAAATTATAATTAAGAAAAATAGTTTTTTAGAATTTTTACAATATAGTTCTTGGCAAAAAGGAGATGAGTTTAAATCAGAGTATGAGTTTTTCTTAGAAGAAAAAGCATATCTTAAGGCAAACATTTCTAATAAGAATAAGGGAGCTAAAATAGTCACAAANGAGAATGTNTATTTAGGAAAAAGAAAGGCAAGNGCTGATGTNCGTATTAAAATGGTTGCTGAAAAAGGAGGAACTTTTTTTTCAGAAAGTTATATTCATGGAGAAAGCAATACAAAAGGACATTTGGAATGTTCAGGGTTAATTTCTGGTAAGGATTCTAAAATAACTTCAATCCCTGGGTTAATGTGTAATTCAGATAAGGCTGAATTAACACACGAGGCTTTTGTGGGGAAAATTTCTGAAGAAAAGTTAATGTATTTAAGGATGAGAGGGCTTTCCTTGAGAAAAGCAGAAGAAATAATAATAAATAGTTTTTTAAGTTTATGAAAAAGGTTTTTGTTGCTATATCTTCTGGTATAGACTCAACAGTTGCACTTAAAATTTTAGCAAAGGAATATAATGTGACGGCTGTTTTTATGCGTTTATATGATATAGCAGATGAAAGAAGGGCAAAAGAAATTGCTGATTTTTTTAATGTGCCTTTCTTGGTTTTTGATTTTAGAAAAGAATTTAAAGAGAAAATAATTAATAGATTTATTAAAGATTTAAAAGCAGGAAATACACCTAACCCATGCGTTTTATGTAATCGAGATATTAAATTTAATTTATTTTATAAGGAGGCGAAAAAAAGAGGGGCAGATTTAATTGCAACAGGACATTATGTTAAGAAAAAAGGAGAATTTTTATATAAAGCAAAAGATGAAAAAAAAGATCAATCTTATTTTTTATGGGGGCTTACAAAAGAACAAGTTAAAAACTCATTATTTCCTTTGGGAGATTTTAGAAAAGAAGATATTAGAAAACAAGTAAAAATAAAAACAGGAAAAGAATCGCAAGAAGTTTGTTTTGATTTTAGTGAACTTTTAGAGAGTAAGAAGGGAAAAATACTAGATGAGAATAATAATGTCTTGGGGAAGCATCAAGGGGTTTGGTTTTATACGATAGGGCAGAGAAAAGGAATTGAATTACCACAAGGTCCTTTTTTTGTTTTTAAAAAAGATGTTAAAAATAATATTTTGTATGTTACAAAGAACAAAGAATTACTTTTGAAAAAAGAAGTTAAGTTTAAAAAAACAAATTGGTTTGTTTTAAAGGAATTTCCGTTTCAGGCGAGTGCTAAAATTAGGTATAGGGCAAAAGAAGCATTATGCACAGTATATAAGAATAAAGCAATTTTTAAAGAGGGACAAAGCGCAGTTACAAGTGGACAATCAATTGTATTTTACAAGAATAAAAAACTTATAGGGGGAGGAATAATTTATGAATAAGAAAACATTTTTTACTTTGTTAATTTTGTTTTTTTGCAATGTGATTGCCTTTAATTTTGTATTCAATAGAAACGATAATTTAAGAGTGATTTTCTTTGATATTGGGCAAGGAGATTCTATTTTTATTGAAACAAGTCAAGGTCATCAAATTTTGGTAGATGGAGGACCTAATAATTCCGTGTTAAATAATTTAGAGAAATTTATGAGTCCTTTTGATAAGAGCATAGATATGATTATATTAACACATGCAGANAAAGATCACTTAGCAGGGCTTGTAAGNGTTTTAAAGGTTTATAATGTTGATATTATTGTTTGGAGTGGTGCTTCCTCTGAATCTAATTTATTTTATGAATTTAAAGGATTGATGGATGGGAAGAAAGTGGTAACAGTTAAAGCATTTGATAAGATTTTTGCTGGGGATATTGAGCTTGAAATATTAAATCCAATAAAGGATGTTGAAACTGTTAAAGACCTTAATGATACATCAGTTGTTTTTAGATTAGTGCATGGAAAGTCAAGGTTCTTATTAACAGGAGATTTATCTTCTAAGTTTGAAATGGATGTGATTGAGGTGTTTGATGATATTAAAAGTAATATTTTAAAAATAGGGCATCATGGTTCAAAATATTCTACTGCAGAAGAATTTGTTAAAGCAGTTTCTCCTAGTTGTGCTGTTATTTCAGTCGGGAAAAATAGTTATGGGCATCCTGCAGAAAGAGTACTTGAGCTTTTAGAAGAAAGGAATATTAAGACTTTAAGAACAGATATTCATGGAGATGTTGTTTTTTACTCAGATAGGGAAAATATATTTTTGAAAAAGTAAATTAAATGCTATACTAAAATTAAAGGTCTTTATAAGAAAATAAGAAATTAATAATATGAAAAAATATATAACAAATATAGAAGAGGAAACTTTAGAAAACGATAATTTTCGTAAAGTTCTTTTTACAGCTAAACATATGCAACTTGTTGTAATGTCTCTTAATCCTAATGAAGATATTGGAGAAGAAGTTCATGAATCACATGATCAATTTATTAGAATAGAACAAGGAAATGCAAAAGCAATTTTAGATGGANAAGAGTTTGAACTTGAAGATGATTCAATTGTTGTAATTCCAGCAGGAGTTAGACACAACATTGTAAATACATCCTCTCAAAACAAAGTAAAACTTTATACCATATATGCCCCACCAGAACATAAAGATAAGACAATTCATAAAANTAAGGAAGAGGGAATGGAACACGATGACTTTGATGGGATTACTTCATTTTAAACTTGATTATTGAGAACGATAATAGTATACTAACAGTGCCTTGCTCTTTAAAAGTTTTCTGAACGCTTTTTCCCAGGGACTCTGCTTCTTTAATTGCTGTGGCAATTGAGGTAAGAAACCCACTTAAGTTTTTGCAGAATTTCTTTTAAGTTGAGCGAGGCAAAAAAAGCTTATCTTTGCGATAAGTTTTTTGTTTGCANTTAAGTCTTTAATTTGATATAATTTAAGTATGCAGAATCTAGGAGGTCAAAAATGGAGTTTGCTAATTTGCCTTTATCATTAGACCCACTTTTAAGCATAGTTCTTTCATTCTTTTTGGCACTTTTACTTGCTTTTGCTTTGTATAAGTTTGCCTCAGGACAGCATGTTTGTTGTATTGCTTTCTATTCTATTGTGGCGTTGATTTTTATTCCAGCAATGATAGGAGCAGTGTTAGGAACTTTTGCATCGTTCCTTGCAACGATAGCTCTGATAGCTGGAGCAGTTTGGACTCTTTNCGAGGTAAGACTCAAGGAAAGTAAAGAAGTGCTTNCAAATGAAAAACCCTTAGAAGATATCTAAGGGCTTATTTTTCTTTATAAAGTGCTTTTATACATTTAGTGCACGCTAAAATTTTCTTACCCGCGTATTCCTTGTAAGCTTTTTTGTCCACATCGCTTGGAATAAGAACCCACTGTAAATTCGGGTACTTTCTCTTTTTAGGAGTGGGATTATATTTTGAAATCAGTTTTTTATATTGTCTTTCCATAGCTGATTTCTTTTCACATATTTTACATACTTTTGCCATATGTTATATATA
>JGI24711J26586_10003141_pt1 | contig 11188 bp, 8 predicted proteins | sample BioPla3DNA1_FD_26586 | JGI IMG/M metagenome (IMG submission 26586)
TAAGGGTGCTGAGGCAACTGCAGTTGCAATTTATTTAGCTAGAAATGGATACAATATTAATGATATTAAAAATTATATTGATAAACATTATTATAAAATGAATTTCACATTAGATGAAATAAGAGATACTTATAAATTTAATGAAACATGTCAAGATACAGTTCCACAAGCTATTATGGCTTTTTTAGAATCTACTGATTTTGAAGATGCCATAAGAAATGCGATTTCTATTGGTGGCGATAGTGATACAATAGCTGCTATAACCGGAGGAATAGCAGAAGCTTATTATGGTGTTCCAATTGAAATTAGAGAAAATGCATTAAAATACCTAGATGAAAATCTAAAATCTATTTTATTAGAGTTTGAAAATAACTTCTCTGATTAATGTGTATATTAAAAACTGGAGGGTCCTATGTTCCTCTAAATTCCCTTATTGTTACCTTGGAGGCAAAAATTAACCAGTTAAGCACTGTTACCAACTTTCTGTGGAGTTCCCCCAAAAGGATATAAGAATAACCAAAAGGGATTATGAGGGTAAAAACTAACCAGTTTAACATTTTTATAAAATTTTTAGTCTTACCCATTAGGGTCAATAATGACTCCAAAATTAAAAAAAATCGCCATTAATGGTGGTTTTTTATTAAGTAAATTAATTTTGCCATTCTAATTGAAATTAGAGTGCTTATTAAATCTAAATGTTATAATAAAGTGAAAAGAGGAGAATAAAATGATTTTAGCTGAATTAATTAACTTAATTAAAGATGATGTAAATGTAATTATTAAACTAGTGGAGGAAGACCCTAAAAAGAAGAAAAGTAAAACATCCGTTGTCATAGAAAAAACAAGTGCAGCGAATGCTAAACAACTAAATGAAGAATTAAAAAATAAAACTGTTGCTTTAGTTGATACTAGTTTTATTAAAAGGGCAATTATAATTACGATAAAGTAGTAAATAAAGTATTAATTTATTTTTTTGAACTATTTTTTTATTATGTATTTTGTTATTTTTTTAAGAATTATCATTAGTTTGATCGATTAACTTATTTAGATAATTNAAAGCAATAAATGCGCAAATCATCTCTAAAACAATAAATATTAAGGTAACGAGAGCGAAACCCATATTGAGATTTCTAAGAGTATCTTCTAACGATAAAAGATCTGAAGGTCTATCTAACGCTTTTGAGGTTTCGTTTTGAACAACAAGTAACCAAGTTACCATTGTTATTAATGTTAATGAAAAAAAGAGTATTGTAAGAACACCACTAAATTTTCGTTTTTCTATCATTTTATAGTTATCCTCCGTGATTGATTATATCTTATCGCTAAATTACACATAGATGAAATTACATTAATGCAAAAAAATAAATATTGCGCATGCTTTAACAACATTCACGAAAATTCTTAATATTTAGGCAATCGATACTAACAAGATTTGTGTTAAAATTAAAAAATACAATATTTAATAGTTAATTAGGAGGTCAAAAGTGAAGATAATTCATACTGGTGACATTCATTTAGAGTCTAAAATGCATGGTTTAGGCACCGAAAAAGCTAAAGAAAGACAAGCTGAAGTTCGTGATGCATTCTTTCGTCTAATTGATTATGCTGAAGCTAAGAGCGCTAGAGTTATTCTTATCGCTGGTGATCTTTTTGATAGCAAGAAAGTAAAACTAAAAACATTAAAAGAAGTTGTATCTAAAATTGGACTTCATCCTAGTATTGATTTTCTCTATTTAAATGGGAACCATGATGATTCAAGTGTATTTAGTAATGAAAAACTAGGCGAATTACCATCTAATCTTCATATTATTAATAGTGATAATAATAGCTTTAGATATGATAAAGTTCATATTAAAGCTTTTGATTTAACTAAACTGACAAGCGAAGAACTAGTTAGTAATCTTAACTTTAATCCAGATGACTTTAATATCTTAATGCTTCACGGAATGGAATGTGAAATCCCACTTGCTAGTTTAGTAGGTAAACATATTGATTATCTTGCTTTAGGTGATATTCATATTCCTGATATTAAGGCAAAAAAACTAGATGCAAAAGGAGTATATGGCTACTCTGGCGTTCTTGAACCACGTGGGTTTGACGAATTAGGAGAACGGGGCTTTTTCCTTCTTGAAATTAATAAACATGAATTAAAAAGAACTTTCGTTCCAAATAATAACCGAACATATCATATTGTTAACGTTGATATAAGTGGTTTAGATAACTATACACTTATTCAAGACGCTATTAATAAGAAAGTTGCCTCAATAAGCACTGATGATATTGTTCGCGTTGTTCTAATAGGTAGTTATAACTACGATACGATTAAAGATTTAGATAGTATATTAGCTAACCTAGAAAGGAAGTTTTATTACGCAGAGGTTTTAGATAAATCAACCCTAGATTATAAAACGATTGATTTTGAAAAAGAAATATCTCTTCGAGGTGAGTTTTATAATCTAGTTAAGAATAATCCTAAGCTAAGCGAAGAAGAAAAAGAAAAGATTCTTGAATACGGCTTAAAAGCGCTAAGAGAGGAGGTAATTGAAATATGAAACTATTAAATATTAAGATTGATGGTTTTGGAAAGTTTATTAATTACTCCTTCTCTTTTGATTCTTCAATTGTAGTAATAGAAGAAGATAATAGTTTTGGAAAAACCACGATTGCTGAATTTATTAAAGCAATGTTTTACGGCCTACCTTCAATGGGGGCTAAAAAAAGGACACGGGCTATTTATAAGCCATGGGATACGCATAATTTTGGTGGCGAACTTACTTTTGAACTTAATGGAGATAAATATACAGTAATACGATCCTTTAAAAATACACCTTCAACTGACACTTTTAGACTCTTTGATCATAAGCGTAAAGTTGATATTGATGAGCTTTTGGGTATTACATTAGATAAAAACGGCAAAAACTTTGGTGAAGTTATCTTCGGTATAAATGAATCTAGTTTCGAGCGAATTAACTTTATTGGTCAATTAGATGCTCGCTACTTTGAAGATAAAAATGAACTCCATAGTGACATCAATAAAAAACTTCGAGAACTTTACGGCGATACAGCAGATGATAATGATTTTACTAATGCTTTTAATGCTTTAAATAAAACTAAAAGAGAAATAGATCCTTCAAATAATAGAAAAGACACTAAATACAATCAAAACGAAACTAGAATTAATGAACTTAATCGTCTTATTAATGGTGCTCATGATGCAAGTGAGATACTAGTTAAAGAAGAGATGGCGTTAGAAGAAGCAAAGAAAGCAAAGAAAGAAAACGATGCAAAAACGCTCTCAATTGAACAAAACCTTGCTTTAATTGGTAAAAAAGAGAAGTTAGAATTAGAACTAGAGACAACTAATAAGCTAACAAAAGAAAAAGAAAAACTAGATAATGAACTTACTGAAGTTAAGACATTCTTTAATCATACTGACATTAATAAAATAAATCTTAAAGAATTAAAAGAAGCAAAAGATAAATATAAAAAAGAAGAACAAAATTTAAAAGATTTTAAAAAAAGCAAAGAGAAAGAATCTAGAGAAATTATTCAACAAAAACTTGAGAGTAATAAAAGCAGTGTTAAAAAAGTTATTGTTGAAGAAAAGCTTGCTGATATTAAGAAAAATATTGATGAAATAAAAAAAGAACTGGAAGAACTTAGATTAAAGCTTAAGCCAATTACAATTGGCGTCATTATATTAAGTATCATAACCTTTTCAATTTACTATTTCATTTTTAAAGCACGAAATAGAAAAGTTAAAGATGAAATTATTAGTTTCGAAAAGAAATTAAATGAATTAGAAGCCGAATTAAGTGAAAAAGAAACCGAACTAAATGAACTAGAAAAAAGTGATATTAATTTAGAACTAGAACAACAAGAACAAGAGAACGAAAAACTAGTTACTGAGAAAGAAAACACCTTTAAAAATCTAAAAGAGAGCGTTTTTGCATTGTTTAAGTCCTATAAAATTGCAACTGATAATATTGAGTTAGCCTATAACCTAGTGGAAATTAACTATAACCGATACCTTGCGTTGATTAAAGAAATTGAAAACAAAGAAAAGGAACTTGCAAAATATAATTTAGATAAAATTAAAGAAGAGCTTACTAAATTTGATGATTTAGATAAAGAAGAACTTGAAAAAGAAAAGATAATTGCTAGTAAAACTAATAATGAATTAATTAAAGGAATTAATACACTTGAACATAACATTGAGGAAAACTATGAACTCGTTAGTAACTTAGAGATTTATGAAGTAGAGTTAGAAGATTTAAAAGAAAGGCGTCTTAAGTTTGATAAAAAACGAGATCTACTAGAAATAACCGCTAAACTTCTAGAGGAAGCAAATCAACGACTCGCTGCAAAATATCTAAATCCATTAGAAGAAAAAGTAAATCAACTAATCAAGAAGTTTGATCTTGATGAATTATCCGTTACTTTTGATGGTAATTCACTTATGAAGGTGAAACCTTCAAAAACACATGAACCAAAAGACTTTGATAACTTTAGTACTGGTAATAAAGACTTGATGTCAATTCTAGTTAGAATAGGATTAATTGATATTATTTATGAAAATAATCATCCGTTTATCATATTTGATGACTCTTTTGCATACTTTGATGATAAAAAGATATTAAAAGTTAAGGAATTGTTAGAAAGGCTTTCTAAGAATTATCAAATCATTTACTTTACTTGCTCAAGTAGCAGGAATTTAAACCATTTTTAAATAATAATATGTACAAACTCGTATATTATTAATAGAGTTGACAAATTAAACATCAAATTTTAAATCTTGTTTATTGATATACTCTTTATTATCAAATTTTAAATTTATGACTTTTATCAAAATGCGACAAATTTTAAATATATGCTAATATTATTATGAAAATATTTATTTGATCGCTAGTTGTAAGGTTTAGAAAATGGTAAAAAGAAATAGAGCAATAGGATGGAAGCATGCAAAAATTACTGGTCATGAAAATGAACACTTAATATCAAATTTAATATTGAATGATTCGAAAATTCAAAAAAACATATTTAATACTGCAAAAAGTAAAATAATTTCTATTAACAAAATTGAACCACAAAACGGAAATGAAGTTTATGTTGAATCTGTTTTTGATGATACAACACCTTCAAAAACAGACATCTATATCTATAAAGATGAAAAATCTAGCATTAATATTTCAGTAAAGAAAAGTATGGCAGGGCAAGTCTTTTTAATTGGGGTCGATAGATTTATTGATGGTTTTGAAAAACAGTATAATATAATAATTTGTGAAAAGGTAAAAAGAGCGATATCGTTATTTTGGGGTTATGCTGACGATACGAATCAGATTATTGAGAAATATAGTCATAAATATAAATCATATGAACTAAAAAAACATCGACTTGTCAAGGAAACAATGGATAATTATAATCCAGAATTATCTCAGGCACTAATTGCTTGGTTTAATCAAAACATTGAGAATATATTTGATTTTTGCTTTTCAAGGGGATTAGCTAAAAATAAAAATGATTGGGCTGATTTACTTTGGTATAAAAATGCTGTTAATGAAAATGATTTGGATGAATTGTTTTGTATTGATGATATAAAACGAAAATTAACTAAAACCGCAAAATACGGTATCAAAAATGGTGGGACTACGATTCAGTTGCCATTTGGATTTGTACAATGGCATAGTCCGACAAAAGTCGTTCCTGGAAATATGCAGTTTCATCATAACTATAAAAAAATAAAAGAGATTATTGAGGAAAGATATGGGTTCATTTAAATATTTAAATAAGTTTTATCGCAATAATTTAGTGGAAAAAGCTATAGAATTAGGTTACAGAGAGGATAATTTATTAATATTAAAAGGTGATAAAGAATCATTATTAGAAAAATGGCCTCAAACATATAATAATTTAAAAACATGTAGTCATCATAAAGACGAAAGAAGTTTTTTAGAATATGGACAAGATCTTGTAGCTTCATGGGTTTTCGAAGATGACTTTTTGAAAATGATGAAAGAACAAGGAATAATTATTAAAAGTTCTGGTTCAGATAAAGAAAGAGTAATTTTATCTAATAAGAATGTATCTTCATCAAGCGATTTTCATGTTTTATTGGACGGAAATATTGTAAGTCTAGAATTAATGAGTGATTACACTGGTTATTGGTCCAAAGAGGGTCAGATTGACTTGCGTGATTCTAAGTTCAATAAGATGAAAAAAGAAAAATCACTTTTTGTAGGTTTGTCGTTAACAGATGATTTGTTCATTATAAAAGATTTTAGTAAGGATATTGAGTTTACCTACATAAGAAATCATCGACCATATGGTTTTAAGCCGGCATATAGATTTTCAATAGACAAATCTAACTTAACACCATTTACTTTTAAAAAACTTTCTGAGATGATTAAAAAATATATTAATGAAAGATAAGTTTATGTTGCCTATTACAAAATAATAATCCATAACAATATAATTTAGCTCTTTTTTGTATTGTGAGTGGCTTTATGGTTGTTTTTTAACAAATAATTGTTTACAATTATTTAGCATATGATTAATCAGAAAAAGAAATATCGTGTTATTGATTTATTTGCNGGTGTTGGTGGGTTAAGTTATGGTTTTGCTACCAANGCTAATTTTGAGATNGTNATGGCTAATGAATATGATAAAGATATTGCTAAAGCATATAAGTTAAATCACCCTTCAGTTGAAGTTATTGTTGGCGATATAANAAATATAACAGAAAATGATTTAGAAAAATATATTGGAAAAGAAGGAATTGATTTAATAGTTGGTGGACCACCATGCCAATCGTATTCGACTTTGGGAAAAAGAAAGATGGATGATAGAGCACATTTATTCGAAGAGTATTGTCGCATATTGTCTATAGTTAAACCAAAAGCTTTTGTATATGAAAATGTACAAGGATTATTAAGTATGCAAAAAGGAAAATTGATTGAAATAATAAAAGAAAAATTTAGTGAATTGGGATATGATTTAAAAATAAAAGTTTTAAATGCTGTTGATTATGGGGTTCCGCAATTTCGTTCAAGAGTCATTTTAGTTGGTATGCTTGGAAAAAATATTTTCGAATATCCAGAACCAACACACGGAGAAGCTTTGATCCCATATGTAACTGTTGAGGATGCACTATCAGACCTTCCAAAATTAAAAAGTGGTGAGGAAAAAAATGAATATGCCACTAAACCTTCTAATGAATTTCAAAAAAGAATACGAAAAAATAATGAGATTCTAACTGACAACATTGCTCCAAAAAATGGCAATCATTTGATTCGCATCATGGAAGCTTTACCAGATGGTGGAAGTAAGGAAGATTTGCCTATTGAAATAAGACCCAAGAGTGGTTATGGGAATACATATGCTAAAATGTGGTGGAAAAAACCTGCCCCTACAATAACCAGAAATTTTGCCACACCATCATCATCAAGATGCATTCATCCACGAGATTCTAGAGCAATGACAACAAGAGAAGGTGCAAGATTACAAAGTTTTCCTGATGATTATAAGTTTTATGGTTCAANAACAACAAAAAACCTTGAAATAGGTAATGCAGTTCCTCCTTTTTTATCAATAGTAATAGCTAAAAAGATACAAAAAGCATTAAGTGAGTCACAAAACGAACTTGATATTTTATAGGGGTTTAAACTATTAAATTTTTGGGAAGTGATTTATGATTAGCGGCTTTGATTGGAAATATTGGGAAAATGAAATAATTCAATTAAGTAGTGAGATTAATCAAAACATTATTCTTACTGCTAAAGACAGAAATAAATTTTCATCGACTACAATTTCTGATTTTAGGCATTTTATAGAAGCCGTAGTTTCATATATCTTTACAAAGAAGTATAAGGGAACATATCATAAACGGTATGAAGTTATAGAAGAAAGCTTAAAATATGTAAAGAATTCTCAAACCTACAAATTTATTTTTCAATTCCATGTTAATGCTCAAATTACTGTGGGTCATGGAAAGCAATTTGGGGAGTATGCAGAGAGAATAATTCTTAATAATTTTAAGTATTTAGTGAAGATTAAAAATCTTTTGATAAATGAATATAATTTACATATTTTGCCTGATCTTACTATGTTACCTTTAAATTTAGATGATTCATTAATAAAGTTTTATAGAGAAATTGGGACTAAAGTAAATTTAGTTGTTTTTGGTGGAACAATTAAAAAAGGAACAAATTATTTTTATATTCAAAAATGTAAAACCGTTTATGTTGATGGTATGCTGTTTTATGAATATACTCTTACAAACGCACTGGACTCTATAAGTAAATTTGATCGCTTTATTGCTTATTCCAAATGTGAACTTATGACGAACTATGCAGTTAGATGTACTTTTGATAAAAAAGAAATTGAAATAATTGGTAAAAAAATTGAAATTTTAATAATTAATAATTATTGGGTTTCTATAAGACCATGTGAATTCGAAAAGTTAGGTATCATTTTTAATCAAGATAAAACATACACAAGAACAGCAATATACGATAGTTTGATGGATTTTATACGCGATGAAAAAGTGTGTTTAGCTAAAATTTTGTTATCTAAAGATGAAGAATATGACATCTTTTTAAAATCTATTAGTAAAGGAAGAAGTTTAGATGTTAATTTAATGAATTTATTAAATATCATTCGTTCATTTCTTAAAAAGAAGATAATTGGATATAATAGTGTTGTTTACTTGTTAACCAATCTAAATAATTCTATCTTACAATCACAAATAGCTTTGGAACCAAATAAATATATTAATAATCTTCGTTTAAAAAGCGGTGTTTTATTATTTGAGAATACCCCATTTAGTGCTTCTTTAATTAAACATAATCCTGATATCTTTAAAATCATTGATTTTTACAATTATGAAGATATTTATGATCAATTGTATGCCCGTGAAATTCAATATCAGTCAAGTCAGTTGGCGCTTTTATATAATCAAGATTTAATTAATGATGAATTAATTCAAAGATATAATTCTAGAAATTTATATTATGATCATATGAGAATAGGCAAATTTGGAAAAAATGTCTTTATTAAACAAAATGAGGAGAACACTATATTTGTTTTAAAAAGGTTATTGAGACAAAGCAGAATAGTTAATTTTAATGATTACAAGGAATTTGCTAAATCGATGATAAAACAAAAAAATATTTCTCTTGATGATAACAATAAAGAAGAAGCGATTGTTAATATGTTTGATAAAGGTAGTTTGTATTGTATATACGGATCAGCGGGGACTGGAAAATCAACACTAATTTCAAAAGAATTATCAATAATGGAAAATGTTAAAGTTTTGTGTTTATGTAATACTCATTCAGCCTTAGAAAATTTGAAGAACAGAATTAATAATAGAAATTTTTATTTTTCTACAATAAGTAGTTATCTCAGTAGATTAAATAAAGAAGTTGAAAATTGGGATATATTAGTGATAGATGAGTGCAGTAATGTGCCCACACGGGATATGGCTGACTTATTAAAAAGAATTAGTGTGAAATTAATATTGTTGGCAGGTGATATATTTCAATTACCATCAATTGAATTTGGTAATTGGTATGCGTTAATAAGAGCATTTCTTGATAAACATTCTTTTATAGACTTGGACTATACTTTTAGAACTAACAATGAAATGTTACTTAGAGTTTGGAAAGATGTTAGACTCATTAAAAGTACAATTGCTAGTAGATTAACTAGTTATAGGATTTCAAAAAGAATTAGTAGTGAAATTTTTAATGTAGATGATGAAGACGAGGTGATTCTTTGTTTGAATTATGACGGTCTATATGGCATAAACAATATAAATAAACTCCTTCAAATCAATAATCCTAATCCAGTTTATACATGGCGTCAATATAGTTTCAAGGTTGGCGATCCAATACTTTTCAATGAAAATAATAGATTTAAAGGATATATATACAATAATTTAAAAGGAGTAATTCAGAATATCAAAATAAATGAAAACAGGAGTATCGTGTTTGAAATACTAGTAGACACTACTTTTAATACCTTGATTGATTATAGTTTATATGGTTTTAAAGTATTAAAAAATGAAGAAAACTCTAAATCATTGATTGAAATAAGTGTTTCGAATTGTTCAGAGACAGACTTTGATAAAGATACAAATTTAAATGCAATTGTTCCGTTTCAAATTGCATACGCGATATCAATACATAAAGCACAAGGTTTGGAATTCAACTCGGTCAAAATTGTAATTACGAATGAAATTGAAGAAAGAATATCTCATAATGTGTTTTATACAGCAATTACAAGAGCAAAAGAAAAACTATCAATTTATTGGTCTCCAGAAAGTGAAAAAAATATAATTAGTTCTTTAAAAAAACATAATATCAATATAGATGCTTCGATATTATCACAAAAGTTAAATCTTGAACTTAAGAAACAGTAATGAGTAAGTTACTTTTTTACATATAAATGTTTTATAATATAACTACAACAAAAATTATATGGACGATCCAATAAAAAAAGCCCCCAAGAAAAAGAGTAAAATACTCGAGCGCTACAAGAAGTAACAAATTGCTAGATTTGTTACAAGTTTTTTTGTTACGGCAACTGTCGCAGTAGGAGCTGGAGTTATTGCAACTCGAACTGAACCAACAGTTAAATTTGAAAATGTCGCCGTAGTTGGTAAAAAAGTCTATTATCAAACTAGTGTAATAGATCCAGATAGTACGATTAATCCTTCTACTTTGTCTCTTGATGTTAAGTCAGGTCTTGAAATTGAAAACTTTCCGCTTGAATTAGGTGTAACAAGAGGAAGTTTTCCACTTCGCTACTACGATCTAGATTACAATCTTTCAATTAAAGGTTCGCAAGGTTTTGGCAAGAAAACCTTTGCGACCTATACCTTTAAAATTAAACCTGGTCCATCAGCAGATTTTATAAGTATTGACTATACCCCTTTAGATGGACAAGGTTATTTATTTAGTGTAGAAGTAGGCACAGATAGTATCGATTTATTTAATGATAGTCTACTATTTAGCCTTGAATCATATAATACAACCGAAGAGATAGAACCAATTAAAGTTGATGAATATTCAATCTACGTAACAGAAGAAAGACAAATATTTAATGAACTTTATGTAAGTGATTTTGCTAATAAAGTTAATCTTCGTCTAGAACTAGAAAAAGGTGGAATTGAACTTATTCTTGCAAG
>JGI24711J26586_10003146_pt1 | contig 11181 bp, 11 predicted proteins | sample BioPla3DNA1_FD_26586 | JGI IMG/M metagenome (IMG submission 26586)
TATATCTAAAAATGCTTCCCCTAAAATGGGGATTATCACCATAAGAAAAGAAAATTTAGCGACTGATTCTTTTTTGTTTCCAAGTAGTATCCCCGTAGCAATCGTACTTCCCGAGCGAGAAAGTCCCGGTAGCACGGCAATGGCTTGTGCTATACCGATAATGAGAGCATCCCACCAGCCGATTTTTTCTTTTTGACGTGGCTTGGCAAAATAAGCAAAAGTTAACAGTAAGGAAGTGAGCAGTAAACAGCAACCTACGATGAGTAATCCTGACCCAAATATGGCTTCGATAAAATCTTTAAAAAACAATCCGATAATCATGACAGGAATCATCGAAAGGGCTATTTTGAATAAATATTGGGTGGAGTCGTTCCATTTGAAAAGAAAAAATCCTTTGAATAACTCGGTGACTTCTTTCCGTAATATAACGATGGTACTTAAAACAGTTGCTGCATGTACGCTTACGGCAAACAATAGGTTATTATTTCCTTCGACATTTAAAATGGCATTGCCTATAGCCAAATGTCCACTGCTACTTACCGGCAAAAATTCTGTCAATCCCTGTATTATTCCAAGAATGATTGCTTCCCAGACTTCCATGTATTGCTATAATTGGTTTTATAATAATTCTTTTTTCTCTTCTTTTTCTTTAGGGCGATACATGATGGCAAATAATTCTATGAGAAATCCAAGCACCAATACAATAGGACCTACATACATGCGTCTTGTATCGAAAATAGCTTCGCTAAATTCGGTGGGGTCGTCGGTTCCGCCACCCGACAGTAAAATATAGCCTGCTATTAATACGAGAATGCCTATTAGCATAATGATGTAATTTATTCTACGAAAGGGCATGCCGGGTGCCCATACAATTTGTTGTTTTTGAGGAACTGCTTTATTTTTTGCTTTATTCGTTTTTATTTCTTTTTTTGCCATATTATTGAATGATTATAATTATGAGTAAAGTTTATCTATTTTCATTTTTATATATTTTCTTACTGAGAAATAAGTAGATAGCCAAGTAAAAAACACTCCCATTGCTGCAACGGCTGCAAAGACAAGGAGGTATTGCTTGGGGTTGTCTAATTCAATGAGTCCGGGAATATGGGTATAAGCTAAATAGATTACGCCACTTAAGATAATGATAGAAAAAATGGCTGCCCATAGTCCTTGCATTATTCCTTTATAGATAAAAGGTTTTTGAATAGTGCTTTTTTTAGCTCCGACTAATAACATACTTCTAATAATAAATCTTTTAGAATAGATGGATAAGCGTATGGTATTGTTGATTAGTGAAATGGCGATAATTAATAAAACGCCGCTAACAATGAGCATTACGACACTGATTTTATATAAATTTTGATTAATATTTTCTACATAGCTACGTTGATATTGAATATCTGTAACATTCGGTTCAAGGAGTAAGTTTGCTTCTATTTTTTGTAAACTGTCAACAGAGGTGTACGCCGAATGAATTTTCAGTAAAATTGAGGGGGGGAGAATGTCGCCCACTATTTCTCTAAAGTCATGCCCTAACATTTTAATTGTTTGTTCAGTAGCTTCTTCTTTGCTAATGTAGCGTGCCGATTTAACATAGGGTTCCGATTCTAATCGTTTTTGGAATTCCAAAATATCTCCTTCTTTGATATCGGGGAGTAGCATTATTTCAAAGCTAATGTTTTCTCTTGTTTCTTGTGATATGCGTTGAGCATTAATAAGAATTACCCCTAAAAGCCCTATCATGAACAAAACCAATGTTATGCTAAGCACAGTAGAAATCCATGAAGCAGCTAAGCGATGTTTTGTTATTTTATCTACGGGTTCTGTCATTATTTTTAGTTTTTAGTAAATTATTAATAACTATTAATATGAAAAAATATTGTATTTATTATGTTTCATCGTACCCATCATTATCCAAAGTCATATAGATAGAATTTTGACTTTTAAATTCAGGCACTATCAATTTCATTTGTTTAACTACTGCAAAATCATTTTCAGTATAAAGCATATCAATTAGTCGGTTGATATGTTCATTAATAACGTCAAAATCATATTCTATTACTTTAGCGATTTTAATTTTTTTATGTTTTGTAATGATGGTGTTTTCATTGTTATTTAAAAGTTCTTCGTATAGTTTCTCTCCGGGACGCAAACCTGTGAAAACAATTTGTATATCTCGTCCTAACTCCAAGCCTGATAATAACACCATTTTTTTAGCCAAATCCAATATCTTGATTGATTTTCCCATATCGAAAATGTAGATTTCGCTACCGTTGCTCATTGCTCCTGCATGTAGCACTAATTGACAAGCCTCACCAATGGTCATAAAATAGCGGGTAACCTCCGGATGTGTTATCGTAATAGGTCCTCCTTCTTCTATTTGTTTTTTGAGAATGGGTATGATTGAGCCGTTAGAGCCTAATACATTGCCGAATCGAGTGGTGATAAATTTACAATTTTGGTATTTTTTTCCCAATGATTGCACGTAAATTTCGGCAATTCGTTTCGTTACTCCCATTACGTTAGTAGGATTTACGGCTTTATCTGTCGAAACCATAATGAATTTATTGACAGAGTATTTTACGCTTAAATCTGCTATTATTTTTGTTCCCAACACATTGATTTTAACCGATTGTATCGGATTTTTTTCCATAATGGGGACGTGCTTGTAAGCCGCTGCATGATAAACTATATCGGGTTTGTATTTAGCAAAAATGTTTTCCATGAATGCTTTATCGCATATATCGCCTATATAAGAAATGTAATTTTTTCGTTGATAAGAATCACTGAGGGATAATTCCAAGAAAAACATAGGCGATTCGGCATTATCTATTAATATGATTTGCTTAAAATCATATTTCATAATTTGCAGTACAATTTCGCTTCCGATAGAGCCGGCAGCTCCGGTAATCAATATCGTTTTATTTAATAAATCTTTACGTATAATAGTGCTGTCTAATTTGATAGGTTCTCTTTCTAAGAAATCTTCAATTTTAATCTTTTTGATTTGCTTGAAACTTAATTGACCGTTAATCCATCTGTCAACGGGCGGAACTACTAAAACTTTTGTTTTATACTCTAAGCACATTTCCGTTATTTGATTGCTTTTGCTTTGTGGAAAGTCTTTGATTGCAATTATCACGTGGGCAATGCTTTTTGTCTCTAATAATTTTGCTAAATCTTTAAAAGAATAAATGCATAGATTGTCTATTTTTTTTCCTATTTTTTTAGGGTCATCGTCAATAAATCCTATGACGTTGTATTTGTTAGAAATATCTTGGTAGATTGATTTTTTGGTTGTAAATCCTAATTCGCCGGCACCGTAAATCACAACGTCTTTTTTTTGTTTAGGGCTGTTAATGTATTCAAAATAAATAATTTTTGTAAATAAACGATAAAAAATTATCATAAAAGTGGATACGATAAATTCTAAGATAACAATAGAAAACGGCACAACAAAAGCATTGCTTATTAAATAACATATCAGATTAATAGCGCTAATAATGATTGAGCCTAATAAATTGACCAAAAAAATACGTGTAACATCTTTTGTCCCTGTGTATCGCAATAGAGCAGTATGTGTTTTAAACGATAAGAATAAAATTAATCTTACTCCTAAGATTGTTCCAAATATGGCAGCCATTTGGTAGCGATTTAAATCGGCAGGGATTTTAAAATTTAAACGTAAAATCATTACCAATGTAATAGAAATACTTACGATAAATAAATCTATAAAAAGTATCACCCAGCTGGGGGCGGTATTGGTTCTACGTAATGATGGAAATGTTATTTTTTTCATTTATCAGTTATTTTATTTGATATACTTTTTTGATTCTTCCCAATAAAAATTCATTAGTTCAGTGTCGGCATCTGTAATATGTTTGTTTTGAGCTGCAATTTGATTTTCAATGTATTGAAAACGTTGAATAAACTTTTGATTGGTGCGTTCTAATGCGTCTTCAGGGTTGATATCTAAAAAACGTGCATAATTAATCATTGCAAATAAGACATCTCCAAATTCATTTTCAATACCTTGTTTGTCGTTTTTTTGCAATTCGGTTTCCAACTCACTGATTTCTTCTTTTATTTTGTTGACTACTTCCGCCGAATTATTCCAATCGAATCCGACGCCATGTACTTTTTCCTGCATTCGGAATGCTTTTACCATGGCAGGCAACGAGTGAGGGACTCCTTCCAATACTGATTTTCTGCCTTCGGTGAGTTTGATTTTTTCCCAATTTTCTTTTACTTCTTCCGAGTTAGCCACTTTTACATCTCCAAAAACATGGGGATGACGTAGTATTAATTTATCACACAATGTATTAACGATATCTGCAAAATCGAAAGCATTTAATTCCCGACCGATTTTGGCATAAAAAACAATGTGCAATAAAATATCGCCTAATTCTTTTTTGATATTGTTTAAGTCTTGTTGAATGATAGCATCCGATAGCTCATACACTTCTTCTATCGTGAGGTGGCGAAGGCTTTCGAGTGTTTGTTTACGATCCCAAGGGCATTTTTCGCGTAACTCATCCATAATGGTCAGTAGACGGTCAATGGCTATTTGATTCTTGTTGATTGTCATATTATGGATTGTTTTCGAGTGTTAATAGTGTGATTAAAAATTATATGTCGTTGATTGTAAATCTTTTTTTATTGATATATGAATACTTATATTTAGATTGCGAAAGTAAAAAAATATTTAATGTAATATTCATTGTTCTATTAAATTTTACTTTTTATTTGCCATTACTTTTTCCCATTCCCACGAGGTTTTTAACATATCCTCCAACGAATATTTAGCTTTCCATTTCAATAATTCATTGGCTTTTCGGGTGTCAGCCCAAATCTTTGCAATATCTCCTTCGCGACGTCCTTTTATTTGATAATTTACTTTTAAGTTATTGACTTTCTCAAAGGTATGCACTATGTCTAAAACCGAATAGCCTATTCCCGTTCCTACGTTAAACACTTCATAATTGCTTATTGTGTTTTTCTCTATCATTCGTTGGATAGCACAAACGTGAGCATCAGCCAAATCCGATACATGGATATAGTCGCGTATGCAGGTTCCGTCGGGGGTGTCGTAATCATTGCCGAAAACAGATAAGTATTCGCGTTTACCTATTACTGTTTGTGTAAGATAAGGTAATAAATTGGGCGGAATTCCTTTTGCAACTTCTCCTATTTTCAAGGAAGGGTGTGCACCTATAGGATTAAAATAGCGTAAAGAGGTAACAAACAGATTGTTGTTTGCTTTGCAGCAATCTTCTAACACTTCTTCTATCACTTGTTTGGTATTGCCGTAAGGCGACATTGCTTTTTTAATAGGCGAATTTTCCGTTACGGGTAAACTATCGGGGGTGCCGTAGACAGTACAAGAAGACGAAAAAACCAAATTCTTTATTTGATGTTTTTGCATTTCCGTTAAAACATTCAATATCGAATGGAAATTGTTCTTATAATACCTCAACGGTTCATTAACCGATTCGTTGACATATTTATAGGCTGCAAAATGAATGACAGCATCTATGGCGTAGTTATTAAAAAGGGCTTCGCATGCTTGTTCGTCAACTAAATCTATTTTTTCGAAAACAGGAAGTATATGGGTTATTTTTTCAATGTTATAGATTACTTCTTCTTCTGAATTACTCAGATTATCAACTATAATTACATTGTAGCCTTGTTCTTGCAAAGCAATGACCGTATGCGAACCTATATAACCTGTTCCTCCGGTTACTAAAATTGTTTTTTTCATAACGATGGATGAATTTTATTAATAGCTATATCTATACGTTCCGAGCTTTCTTCTACTCCCAATAAATTGATGATTTCAAACAAATCAGGTCCTTTGGCATAACCTACTAAACTTAAACGTAAGCAATTCATGATGTTAGCCATATTTAGCTGATGGTCTTCTATGTATTTTTTCACTTGCTCTCTTGCTTTATCTATTTGAAAGTTCGGCTCGGCAGCAATTATTTCTTTGATTGCCTTTAGGTGTTGCGGTGTGTTTTCTTGCCAACGTTTTCTTATGACGGCTTCGTCGTAACTATCGGGACGTAAGAAAAAGAATGATGAAACTTCCCATAAATCATGGATAAAATAGGCACGTTCTTTTACTAATTCTACAATTTTTTGAATATAATCGTCAGGGGCTGTTAAGTTTTTTTCTGCTAAAAATTCTTTGTATTTTTCCGCCAACTCATTATTCGATTTCATTTGTAAGTATTGATGATTGAACCATTTAGCCTTTTCGAAATCAAATTTTGCTCCCGATTTATTGACTCTTTCCAAAGAAAAAATCTCTATGAGTTCCGACAATGAAAATATTTCTTGTTCGGTTCCGGGATTCCAACCGAGCAATGCCAAAAAGTTGATTAATGCATCGGGGAAATATCCTTTTTCTCTGTATCCGGCAATGACTTCAGATGAATTGGGGTCGTGCCATTCCAAAGGAAATACGGGAAATCCTAATCGGTCGCCGTCGCGTTTACTCAATTTGCCGTTGCCATCGGGTTTCAGCAGCAAAGGAAGATGTGCAAACTGAGGCATTGAGTCTGCCCAGCCTAAATAGCGATAAAGTAACACATGCAAAGGTGTCGAAGGCAGCCATTCGCTTCCTCGAATTACATGCGAAATATCCATTAAGTGGTCGTCTACCACATTTGCTAAATGATAGGTAGGTAATTGATCTGCTGATTTCCACAATACTTTATCATCTACTATACTGCTGTTGATTACCACTTCTCCGTAAATCAAGTCTTGCACTTTTATATCTTCATCGGGTTGAATACAAATACGAATAACATAAGATTCGCCTTTTGCCATTCTGTTTTTCACTTCCTCTTCCGAAAGAGTCAGCGAGTTTTTCATTTGCATACGAACCGAAGCATCGTATTGAAAATTAGCAATTGTTTTGCGTTTTTCTTCAATTTCTTCCGGCGTATCGAAAGCATAATAGGCTTTTCCGCTATTGATTAAAAAATCGGCATATTGTTTATAAATGGATTTACGCTCCGACTGACGATAAGTTATTCCTTCTTTATTAGGGATATGCACTCCTTCGTCGAAGGTAATGCCTAACCAATCAAAGGATTCTATAATGTATTGTTCGGCGCCGGGAACAAAGCGAACACTGTCGGTATCTTCGATACGAAGAATGATTTTCCCATTGTTTTGTTTTGCAAACAAATAGTTATACAGTGCTGTACGCACGCCTCCTATGTGCAAAGGTCCCGTAGGACTCGGAGCAAATCGCACTCTTATTGATTTCATCTTATTAGAATAAATAATTTTTTGCAAAAGTATACATTTTTGCAATATAAAATACGGTTTTTCTGATTTATTTTGTTGAAAAATAAATAATTAAAATGTATTTAAGAAACAACGAAATACATTTTAAATAACTTTACAAATAAAAGAGAAAGTTAGCGGTAGCGCGTATTCTAAGAGTGTTGCCCTAAAATTATCAACAACATAATCTTTCACTAAGACGGTTTAGTTAATTAGGATAAATTTTATACGTTAAGGATTTACGCATTAATTAAATTAAATGGATATTTTCCTTATTTTACAGGATTTGATTTTCTATTTCCTTCTCCCCATTCCATCATATAAAGAAATTGTATGTCATCCCATTCACCGGATTTGGGAGTACTTTTTTCAGTGTTGTATGGAATTCTTATATATATAGAGAAAAGTGCCGGCATTTTTTCCCATGAATCATTTTTATAGATTTGTGCAGGATTCCATTGGGGAATAAGATTTAAAACTCGCATAAATTCTTTAGCAATTTTTGTCCTGTAATCATATAGATTTTCTCCTGTCCCTTCCATAAAATAGTAAGGTTTCCCGGAAGCATCTAATTTGCAATCTATTAAAACATAGCCTTTTTTCAACTTAGGGTTTGCTACTAAATTCATATCAAGATTTTTATTGAGAAAACGGCGCAATTCCTCTGTTTCTCCCGGCTTGTCTCCCGGAATAGAGGGGAGAAGTGTTTTTTGTTCATTGGAAGCATTTTCATGTTTAACTTTGTTTACCTGTCCTTGGAGAAAAGAGATTGTAGTAAAAAACATACAAATTGTTAAAATTAGTGGTTTCATTTTTTTATGATTTTAAAATTGCTTACTCTTTGAAGGGCTTTTCAGCAACCGCCCGTACATATTTTTGCAAATATATATTTTATTTTAACACAAAATATTATTGTCAGATAAAAAATAAAAAAATATTTCACTGATTATCAATCTTTTTGTTTTTCTTAGTAAAATAAAAGCAAGTTCTTACCAATGCAGAGGGAGAATTTCTACATTTCGTTTGATTTTATATGCAATTTTGATGTATTTTTGTAGCGGAAAAAATGTAACGGCTAAAATTCAATGTCTGAAAATATTAAGAAACCCGACTGGCTAAAAATAAAGTTAGAATCCGGCGAAAATTTTGAGAAAGTAAAACAAATCGTCCATCGGCATCATCTTCACACAATATGTGAAAGCGGTAAATGTCCCAATAGAAATAAATGTTGGACTATGGGGACAGCTACCTTTATGATATTGGGTGATATATGTACTCGTTCTTGTAAATTTTGTGCTACAAAAACAGGAAAACCTCTTCCTGTTGATGATACGGAGCCTATGCGATTATCGGAAAGCATTCGTTTAATGAATTTAAACTATTGCGTTATTACCTCTGTCGATCGCGATGATTTATCCGATAAAGGAGCTAAACATTGGCACGACTGTATTTTGGCGGTTCGTCAATTGAATCCTCAAACAAAAATAGAAGTGCTTATTCCCGATTTTGACGGAAATCCGGAATGGATACAAAGCGTTTGCGATGCAGCACCCGATGTGATAGGACATAATCTTGAAACCATCAAACGTTTAACACCTTTGGTAAGAAGTAGAGCTAATTATACAACCAGCTTACAAACATTGGAGTATATTGCTAAAGCAGGATTTGTTGCCAAATCGGGAATTATGGTCGGGATAGGTGAAACTCAAGATGAAGTCATTGAATTAATGAAAGATTTACGTTCGATTAATTGTGAATTGTTGACGATAGGACAATATTTACAACCGACGCCTCAGAACTTAGCAATAACGGAATACGTTCATCCCGATGTGTTTGATTTCTACAAAAAAGAGGCTTTGGCTTTAGGTTTTAAAGCCGTAGAAAGCGGTCCTTACGTTCGTTCTTCTTTTATGGCTGAGCAATCGTATATGAACAGTAAAATTTAAAAATTATGATTTTTACGGATTGGCAACTTATTGATTACAAGCAAGCATGGGATCAACAAAAAACAATATTCAATGCGTTGATTGATAAAAAATTAAATCCTGATTTGGATATAAAAGATATTACACAGCAAGTTATTTTATGCGAACATCCGCATGTTTACACATTAGGACACAATGGCGAATATGGTAATTTGCTTGCTAATCCTGAGTTTTTAAAAAAAATAAATGCCGATTTTTATCATATAGATAGGGGGGGAGACATTACGTATCATGGTCCGGGACAATTGGTCGGTTATCCCATTATTGATATTGCCGAACTTAAACTTTCGCTCAAAGATTATGTGTATTTATTGGAAGAAAGCATTATTAAAACAATTGCTTATTATGGATTGGAAGGTACGCGTTTACAGGGAGCAACAGGCGTATGGCTTGATATTGACAAACCCGGTGTAAGAAAAATTTGTGCTATCGGAATTCGTGCCAGTCATTATATTACCATGCATGGTTTTGCCCTGAATGTCAATACCGATTTAAATTATTTTCACTATATCAATCCTTGCGGATTTGTGGATAAAGGAGTTACTTCTATCGAAAAAGAGTTAAATCGTAAAATTGAAATGCAGGAGGTAAAGAAAATATACCGACAGGCATTTACCGATATTTTCAACGTATAAGTATGGATAGATATATTCGTCAAATGGTTTTGCCTGAAATCGGGGAAGAAGGACAATGTAAAATTGGCAAAACATCGGTTTTATTAATTGGATTAGGTGGATTAGGTGCTATAATTAGCCAATATTTAGTAGCGGCAGGTATAAAAACAATAGGTTTGGTAGATGCCGATACCGTATCTCTGAACAATCTTCAGCGACAGATATTGTATCGTGAACCGCAAATAGGACTTTCTAAAGCATTAACGGCGAAACAGTCTTTACTGAAACTTAATTCAGATGTAAATATAGAGGCTTATAATGTGCGTTTTACGGAAAAAAATGCTGTGTCGTTGGCGGAAAATTATGATATTATTATTGACGGCACCGACAATTATACTACTCGTTATCTCTTAAACGATGTTTGTGTAGGATTAGATAAACCATTGATATATGGAGCTATTTCCGAGTTTTATGGACAAGTGAGCGTTTTCAATTATCAAAGTGGTGCTACTTATCGTTGTTTATATCCTCATGCTAACGACGAACCTACAACAACAAATCCTTCCGGCGTAATCGGAATGTTGCCCGGTGTAATAGGCTGCCTACAAGCTTTGGAAGTAATTAAAATAATTACCGATACGGGAAATATATTGCAAAATAAATTGTTTACTATCAATTTATTAAATTTAACAACATCTATCGTTGATATTATCCCTGATGTAGAACAGCGAGAAATAGCATTGGCTAATTTTAAGAAATTAACTGCTGTTGAGCGATAAAAATAAATAAAAGAAGTTTAACAAAAATTTTTTAACGCTTGAAAAACACTGTTAATTCATAACGCTCTGTGAATTGCTTTTTTCCATGTAGGGGAAAGATTTTGACCGAAGTTTTTTCTTTCTCGTTATTGTTATACTATTTTGTTTTTTACCGCAGAGTTTCTTTGCGTTCTTTGCGGTTAAATAAAAGGTAGAAGATGGTATACTACTCACTACCCCAACTTATATTATAAATTGTATTAACAATAATTTTACCTTTCCTATATTTTCTTTTTAAAGTTAATATTCCGTTAGGGGAATAATATTTCCAAACACCAACTTCTTTTCCGTTACTATATTTACCTATTGTTCTTAAATTACCATTATCAAAATACTCCAAATATTTTCCCATAAGTAAATTATTCTTAAGTGTCCCCCTATATTAGGACAGTTTTTTTTATTTGTTAATATTTTTATTTTAAAAAGAACTTTATCTTTAACATTGCAAAAATATACATTTTTTTA
>JGI24711J26586_10003149_pt1 | contig 11177 bp, 10 predicted proteins | sample BioPla3DNA1_FD_26586 | JGI IMG/M metagenome (IMG submission 26586)
GTTAGAACTCCTTCTCCTTCTATATCTGATTCTCCACCTATTAATGGAACTTCCCCATCATATAGATCAAATTCCAGTATAGAGGTTCCACCAGCATTTCCAATAGCTATTTCTGTTTTATTAGCCTTTGCAGTATTGTGAGAGGATAATGTAAATAGTAAGACGAAGAAGGTCATAAGTAATGTAACTGTATCAGAATAAGTAGCCATCCACTCATTTCCAGTAAGCCCTTCACTTTTTATCTTTTTCCTTGCCATTAAATAACAACCCCTTTGTCNTTCTCAACACTATTCTTTAAATACTCTAGTTTTTCCTTTGGCGATAAATAAGCTATAAGTTTTTCTTCTACTATTCTTGGATTAACACCAGATTGGATTGCAAGAATACCTTCCACCATCATTTCTTTTTCTCCAACTTCTTTATCATTCTTTTGTTTAAGATTACTATATATTGGAAGACATATCATGTTGGCTAAAGCAGAACCATAAAAAGTTGTAATTAANGCAACTCCCATACCTTTAGTTATATTTGCAATATCAGTTACATTTGCAAGCATTTGAATAAGTCCAATCAGAGTTCCTATCATACCAAAGGCAGGTCCATATCCTCCCCAAGTTTGGAAAATTCCTGCTCCTCTTTCATGTCTTACTTCCATCTCTGTTATTTCCAGTTCTAGTATTTCCCTTATTAACTCCGGTTCTACACCATCAACAACCATTTGAAGTCCCTTTTTAATAAATGGATCCTCCATTTCATTAATTTCATCTTCTAGAGATAATAGCCCTTCTCTTCTAGCCTTTTTTGATATATCTGTAAATTGGACTATAATATCCCTTCCTGAAGAGTTAGATTCCTTAAAGGCCTGCATAAAAATCTTACCCATATTTTTAATTTCATCTAAGGAAAAAGTTATTAATAAGGCTGAAAATGATCCGCCTACTGTTATTAATAAAGAAGCAAAATCCCAGAATAATATTAGTGGACCACCGATAACTATTCCATATATTACTAGTGCTATCCCAAGCACTAAACCTACTCCGGTTAAAATATCTGTTTTCTTCATAAAATCTGCCTCCCNCTATAACCTGTATGTAACAATTTTATTNTTATATTTAAGGACTCCATCAACTACTTCTTCCACACTTTCTAATACGATATATTTTTTCCCATTTGTAAGTGTTATTAAAGTTTCAGGCACTTCTTCAATTTTTTCAATATGATCAGCATTTAATATAAAATTCTTATTATTCATAGCTGTTACTTCTATCATAAAAACACCCCATTATATCAGTTATCAGTTGCCAGTTATCAGTTATCAGTTAAGGAAATAATTCAGCTGGGCTGAATTATTAATTTTATAAACTCCCTAGGAGTTTACTCCTTAACTGAAACTTGAAAACTGAAAGCTGTTAACTATTTACCTATCTTTTTAAATTAATTATGTCTTGAAGAATTTCATCTCCAGTAGTTATCATTTTTCCTGATGCTTGGAATGCTCTACTTGCTACTATCATTTCTGTAAATTGNTCTGCTAAATCTACATTTGACATCTCAAGCATACCTTGAACATTGTCTCCATAACCTTGAGAGTTATCATCGCCAATTGTTCCAATACCACTCTTTATTACAGCTTCTCCTGAGTTAACTGAAACACTGTACATATTACCTCCAAGCTTTGTTAAACCTTCTGCATTTCTAAAGGAAGCCATAGCTATTTGGCCAAGGGCTGCAACTGTTCCATCTTCTAGTATTCCATTGATAATACCAGCATTATCAATTGTATAAGATTTAATTCTTAATTCTTGATCTGTTCCTGGAATTTTAATTTTTTCTGGTATTCTTAATGTTTTAAGTTCTCCATCATATGCTCTTAATTCTTTAGTTGCGTCTACAAAATAAATTGAACCATCTTCATTAATACTTTCTATTGGCGTACCACCATTAGTTTCTTCTGAAACTGCACCTGAAATTTGTATTGGAATTCCAGCAACTTTTACACTTTGACTTATTCCTTGCTCTCTAAAAGCCTTATTTATTGAATTTTCTATATCTTCTATAGTAATTGCATCTCCAGTAACAAAATCTCCATTAATTGTTATTGTTTTACTTGCTTTATCAATATTTGTTGAGGATTTTGTACCAGGTGTAATTGTTCCAATTGTAAATTTGTATCCATTTAATGAAGCACCTTCACTTAACTCTAAAGTTAATCCCCCTACTTCTATTAAGTCTGGAGCAACATAGTCTTCTCCACCTTGAACTGACTCAGATCTACTTCCTACAAATAAGCTGTTTCTATCATTATCTGGGTCTTCTGTAACAGTTACAGTCATATTTTTAGATCCTAGTGCATTATCAATTGCCCCTTTTAATATATCTGCATTAAAAGTATGAACATTTGTAAAATCACCATTAATAATAATTTTTTTCTTTGAATCATCAACAGTTACATGAGCTGCTGCTCCAACCTTAGTTTCACCTATCTCAAATCTATATCCATTTAAACTAGCTCCTTCACTAAAACTTATGTTGAATCCTGCTATAGATACCTTTTCTGGAGCTACTGCTTCTATAGGTGGATCTACAGAATTGTTTTCATTAATTCCTCCTAAAATTGGGTCTGAATTTAGCATTTCAGGGTTAATCTCAGCTACATTTCTTGATGGATTTCCTACGATTGTTACACTTTGATTTAAGCCACCTTTTTTAATTGCTCCATTTATTAAAATTTCTAAATCTTCTGCAGTGAAACCTCTTTTCTTAAAATCACCGTTTACTATAATTTCTTTATTATCCTTGTCCAATTTAACTGAAGTATCTGTTCCCTCAGCAACTTGTCCTGTTTTAAATACATATCCATTTAAATCTTTACCTTCAGCAAATTTTATAGTAAAGCCTCCAAAAGATATCATATTAGGTGCAGTTGCATCTTTACCATTTATAACTGGAGTTGATGCAATATCTTCAATATTCATTGCTTTTCCTTTAACTGCTACTCTTTGAGATATACCTGCTGAAGATAATGCTTTATTTACTGCTGACTCAACTTGAGCTGGTGTTAAAGCTCCTACTGTTGAAAAATCTCCATTAACTATAATTGTTTTGTTATCTTTATTTATATCAGCTGATGTAACAGTTCCAGGTCCAACATTTCCTAAAACAACTTTGTATTCATTTAGCTGTCCACCAGGTCCAAAATCAAAATCTAATCCTGCTAAATTTACTGAGTTTGGAATTAACCCTGTTGCTTCCTTTGAATTATCATCATTAGTAAGGGAATAACCTAGTACTCTATTACCATCAGATGTTAAAAGATTTCCTTGTTCATCTAATGTAAAAGAACCATCTCTTGTGTACATAATATTACTTGTTGAACCTTCACCTTGATTTGCTAAGTTATGAGTTCCAACTTGATGATTTACTTTTAAAGAATCATCAAATACTGCTGGTCCTTGACTTACCATAAAGTATCCTGCTCCATCTATAGCAACATCTAGGCTTCTATTTGTTAATTGTAAATTTCCTTGAGTCATTATAGTTGCAATACTTGATAATTGAACTCCTAGTCCAACTTGCTTTGCATTAACTCCCCCTTGAGTGCTTGAAGGCGCCATTGCTTCTCCAACATTTTGGCTTAACATATCACTAAATCTAGCTGTTGAAGATTTATAGGCTGTTGTACCTACGTTTGATATATTATTTCCTATAACATCTAATTTTGTTTGATTCACTTTCATTCCGTTTATTCCTGAATATAGCGATTTTAACATAACTTTCCTCCTAAATTTTATATTTCTTACTTCTGTCGTTCCGTAAGTATAAGCCTCCTCTTTTAGGTCCAGCTTATAAAAGAACTACACTATCAACATTTGTAAAGACATTATCCTTTGATCTTTCCTTTTCAACTGCAGTAATTAAAGTTTTATTTTCAATGCTAGCTATTAATGCTACGTCCTTATATAACATTAAAGAATTTTTTGACCCTTTATCTTCAGCCATCTTAAAACCTTTACCAATAGCTTCCATATCCTCAGATGTAAAATCTAATGTATTCAATCTTTCTGCAGCATGTTTTGATATAGTGTAATCACTTTGATTTTTAATTTTTTCTTCCTTTAAAATATCTTTAAAGTTAACCTTATCCTTATTTTCCCTATTATTAGCACTTGTATTATCAGGTATTTCAAAGTTACCAACAGGATAAGCTTTTCCATTTATTACTCTAAAGCCCATGAAATCACCTGCTTTTCATTTTATTCATTCTTCTATTTTCAAGCTTTAGTTTATGGTTAAATTTCTTCTGCACTGCCTACTGCTTTTTTAATTTTTTCAAAATTAAATTCTTTAATTTCTTCTGAACCATCTAGTTTAATTCTTACATTTATTGTATGTCCATCTCTTATAACTCCTAGAACTTGTCCAGTTAAATAATTTCCATCATCATCCTTCTCAGTTAACTCTACAAACTTATTAATAAGTGAAGTTGCTATTAAGAAAGATGTTTTTGTATTAAGATTTATTAGTGATGCTTGAGTAGTATCTTCTACATCTAAAACTGAAACTACATTTGATAAATCAAAATCTTTATATACATTTTCTCCATTTTCATTTACTTCTACTGATATTGTTGTACCTGATGAAGTAGTTGAAACAGCCCTTACGATACCTGTATATTGTACTCCTTGGCTATCGTATGCATTTAATGTTACGCCTCTTCCTATCATNGNATTATTTGCATAATTGGTCATAGTATTATTTAAGTTTGTTAATTGTTCCATTTGTGCAAACTGCGCCATTTGCGTTACATATTGAGTAGAATCATTATTTCCACTTGGATCTAAATTTGAAAGTTCAGCTGCAAGTATAGTTAAAAAAGCATTTTTATCCATATCTTCGCCTACTTTTGCAATTTTAGTTCCCCTATCAGTAGCTGTAAGCCCTGCATAATGGTGATTTATACTAGTTGTCATTCTCTCCCTCCTAAGCTAATATATTTAAGTTGTTATCCATAATTATATTTTCCACTTCTTCTTGCTCATCTTCAGAATATAAGCCATTAGCAGCATTTTCTGCCGTACTATTTTGTGAATTAGAAGAATTTCGGTTTTCTCCACTGAAGAATGTAGTATCTTCGTTATATATATTTATGGATACTTCTTGAATTTTAATATTTTGTTCTTGTAAATTATTTTTTATTTCTTGAAGGTTGGAATTTAATAAATTATAAGTTTCNTTAGANGTAGCTNTAAGTTCTGCCCTCATTACACCTTCTTCTGAAATAATTTTAATTGTTAACTCACCAAGCTCCTTTGGATATATCTTAATACTTAATTCCTCTACATTATTTCTAATCATGTATTTAACATTTTGAATAATGTCTGAATTGAAGCTTTGTCTATGTATTTCCTTTGGTTCAACTAAAATATCACTAGGGTTTAGTGTTACTTTATTAAAAGAACCTAATACATTTGAGAAGGAATTTCTGTCATCTTCTTCTATTATCTTTAAAAGAAACTTGTCTTCATCAGTAATTTCTTCCTTTAAATTAAAGCTATGTCCTTCTTTTGTAGCTTCATAAGATATATTTTCTTTATCTCCTATCTTTGTAGGTAAAATAGCTAGTTTATCTGGATTATCTACTATTGAGCCTTCTTTATTATTCTTAATATTATTTAAAGCATTTAAAAACTCAAACTTCTTAGTACTGCTCATTTTTTCTGTTATTGCTGTAATTTCATCTTTAGGCAGTAAATTTAATATTTCTATTAACTTACTATTAATATTATTAACCTTTAAATTTGAAGTTGTATTTACATCTGAATTAATGCTGTTTTCTAGTGCTTCAATTAATAATTCTTTAACTTCACTAAAACTTTTAATAACACTTAGCGGCTCATTTATTTTAGTAGAACTATTATTATCTTCAATGACTAGGCCCCTTAGTATTTCTTCTATGTTTTTCCCTAGACTTTGTCCATTATCTAAAAGTTCTACTCCTTCAGTACTAATTATAGTTTCTGTTATAGCTATAATATCTTCTTTTGATAGTGAATCTAAATTATCACTATTTACTAATGCTTCCTTTAATAAGTCTTTAACTTTACTTAAATTATTAAAATTTCCTACATCTTCAGTATTGTTCATAGTTTTTATCGCAGATGAAGTATCTTCCTTTAATAGTAAATCCAAAACTTCATTCCCTTTAGTGCTTCTGGTATCTTTTGTTATCTGCGTAAAATCTTCTTCATAGTCAAAATTTAAGTTTAAGGTAGGATTCTCTTCCAAATTATTACTATTTACTAATTCTTCTTTTAATAAGTTTTTAACTGTACTTAAGTTCTCAGTAATTGATATTTCATTTAATATTTTCTCTATACTACTATCGACATTTTGCACATTACCAGTTAAAGAACTTATTTTATTAGAATCTAAATTCATAACATTTATTTCAGAATAGTTATCATTACTTGCAGCAAAATTACTGTCATTATGATTCTCTGCAATGAAATTTTTATTATGAATTAAATTAGATAGTAATATTAATACTTCAGAAATACTATCTAAATCTATTTTTTCTTTGTCAGAATTTTCGTCTATTAGCTCAACTACCTTATTTAAAGCTTCCTCTAAAGACTTTTTATCTACAACTACTTCCTTTTCTAATACACCTTCTTTTATTTCGTTACTTTCTATAGAAGCTGTAGATTTTTTTGTTGTATTATTAATAGTTCTTTCATTGAACTCCTTGCTTAAAAGNTCTTTAAAAGTTTGTTTANCATTGATCTCATNCTTTGAAGCATTAGGATTATTTGATTTTATCTCTGCATTTTGAGTATTAACCTTTAGTTGATTTAACATGTCCAAACTTACCATCTTCTCACCCCCTTTCAAGTCAATTTCCTAAAGACAATTGACAATTTACAATTCAAAGTGCACAATGCACAGTTGTTAATTGGCATTCACTCTTCTAACGTGGGCATACAAGGCCATTTCGTCTAGCTGCAGCTGTTCTATTCTGTCTAGCTCTTTGTAATAGGCTATTTGTTTTTTTTCTTTTAGAATATCAACTGTTTTTCTTTCTATTTGTTTTTGTATTAATTCTTTTCTTTTTATTTCTAGTTCTTTTGTTTTTGCAACTAGTTCTTTTTCTGTTTGTTCTATCCCTTTATTTAAGGCAAATAAATAATTTTTCTTTATTTTTTGATAAATTATATCTTCTCCTGGTCTTATACCATTGTATTTTTCATAATTTTCTTTTAATTCATCTAGTTTTTCTTCAGTCTTTTGCTTTTCCCTTTGGGTTTTAGTAAATTTTCTTTTACTTTCTTCTTCTTTTTCTTTTCTTATATCAAGAAGTTTTTCTAAACTGAATTTAAATTTCTGTGCCATTATTTATCACCTTTTAATTATTAAAGATTGAAATAAGATTATTGATAGAAGTATCAAAATCACTTCTTTCTTCTATTCCCTGCTTTAAGAATTTATTTATACTTTCATTATATTTAATTGCTAAATCTATTTTTTTGTTGCTTCCTTTTACATAAGCACCTAAATTTATTAAATCTTCTGCATCCTTATATGTAGCAAGTAAATCTCTTGCATAAGAAGCTGAAGCCTTATGATTCTCTTCTGCTATATTTGACATAAGTCTACTAACGCTATTTAAAATATCAATAGCTGGATAATGGTTTTTATGGGCTAAGGCTCTAGATAAAACAATATGCCCATCTAAAATCCCTCTAACTGCGTCTGCTATTGGTTCGTTAAAATCATCACCATCAACTAAAACTGTGTAAAAGGCAGTTATGGATCCCTTATCTGATGTACCTGGTCTTTCCATGAGCTTTGGTAGTTTTGCAAATACAGAAGGTGTGTATCCCTTTTGAGCTGGAGGCTCTCCTATTGCTAGTCCAATTTCTCTTTGGGCCATGGCAAATCTTGTTACAGAGTCCATCATAAGGATTACTTTTTTACCTTGATCTCTAAAATACTCTGCAATAGCAGTTGCTGTTAAGGCTCCTTTTATTCTAATTAAGGCTGGCTTATCAGAAGTTGCACAAACAATGACTGATTTTTTCATTCCTTCTGGGCCCAAATCTTTTTCAATAAACTCTAAAACTTCCCTACCTCTTTCTCCTATTAGGGAAATTACGTTAACATCTGCTTCTGCTTCCCTGGCTATCATACCAAGGGTCGTACTTTTACCTACCCCTGATCCAGCAAAAATACCAATTCTTTGACCTTCACCAACAGTTAAAAATCCATCTATAGCTCTAACCCCAGTTGGTAGAATATCTTTAATTCTCTTTCTTTTTAAAGGATCTGGCGGCTGATTTTCAAGAGGATAACCTACGCCAGAAGATAAGTCTTCATCGGTAAGAGGATTTCCTAGACCATCTAATACCTTTCCTATTAAGTCATCGGAACATCTTACTTCAAGAGGCCTTCTTTCTGGAACAACTCTACATCCTGGTGATACCCCAGTTAGTTCCCCTAAAGGCATAAGCAAAACAGCATCTTCTCTAAATCCTACTACCTCACAATCTATAGGTTCATTATCTAAGTTATAAATTGTACAAAGCTCCCCAACGAAAGCCTTAACTCCTTGTACTTCTATAGTAAGACCTATTACTTGTTTAACTGTTCCTTCTTGGTATTTTGTATATACCTCTTCCACTCTTTTTCTTATTGAATCAAAATCTATATTCATATTGCTTCACCTAANATCATTTAAACAATGCTTCTTCTAATTTTTCTAAAGCTACATCCATTCCTACAATTGCTTTTCCAGAATTTTTTTCAACTATAGCATTTCCTTCTTCCATCAATGGGTCTTCTAAAATAAAGATTTCTCCTTTAATTGAATAAGCTTTTTTATAGTATTCAATTTTTTCTTCTATAGGCTTTATATGAACCTTATTGCATCTGATAATAATATTTTCTTCATTTTTAGATTCATTTAGTATATCTTCAACTAATGGCATAATACCTTCATCTTTTTTTANTTCTCTTCCAGCTATAGCCTTGGCCATTTCAAAGGCCAAAGCAACTATTTCTTTTTCTTTTGTATTTATATAGTCAAGATATTCTGTGTTTGCTGATGCTAATATTCTTTCAGCAATTTCAATTTTCTCTTTAACCTTATCTTTGGTTTCTTGTTTTACTCTTTCAATGCTTTCTTTATAGCCTTTATCAAAGCCATCTTCATAACCATTTTGTTTTCCCTGAGCATAGCCCTTTTCATAAGCTTCTTTTTCTATTAATACAGCATTTTGCCTGCTTCCCATTATTATTGCTTCCGCTTCTGATTTAGCTTTTCTTATTATATCTGCTCCAAGCTTTTCATAGCTTGCTTTAATATCAAATTTTGTTGATTTGTCTGAATCTAATGCAACCTCATCTAATCTTGGTTTTCTTACGTAATTAGTTTCAATTTGCTTTTCCCTACTACTAACTGCAGATTTATTTTTAATAAGGTTATAAGATAATTGCATCTTCGCCACCTCTTGAAATAATTATTTCTTGAGCCTCATCTAATCTTCTAATTATAGAAACAATTTTTTGTTGAGCCTTTTCAACATCCATTAATCTAACAGGTCCTAAGAATTCCATATCTTCCTTAAGGGCTGCTGCAGCTCTCTTAGATTGATTTCTATAAATTGCATTAGCAACTTCATCAGAACATCCTTTAAGTGCAAGAGCAAGTTCTTTTCCATCAACTTCTCTAAGAACTCTTTGAATTGATACATCATCAAGAGTAACAATATCTTCAAATACAAACATTGAGCTCTTAATTAAGTCTGCTAGTTCAGCATCTTCTCTTTCTAAGCTTTCAGTAATATTCTTTTCAGTAGTTCTATCTACTTGATTTAATATATCTACTAAGGATTCAACTCCTCCTAAGGAAGTCATTTCGCTTCTTACTACGCTACTTAACTTATTTTCAAGTACCTTTTCTATTTCCTTAATTACCATAGGTGAAGTATTACTCATTGTTGCAATTCTATATGCTACATCACTTTGAGTATCTTCAGGTAATTCTGCTAAAACCTGTGCTGCTCTGTCTGGTTGAAGGTAACATAAAATTAAAGCTATAGTTTGGGGATGCTCATACATAATTACATTTAATAATTGATGAGCATCAGCCTTCCTTGCAATAGCAAAAGGCCTATATTGTTGTGTCGCCTCAGTTATCTTTTCTAATATTTCAGCCGCCCTTTGGCTTCCCAATGCCTTTGATAATATGNTTCTTGCATATTCAAGACCACCTTCAACTATATAATCTNGAGCCTTATTCATCTCTAAAAATTCATCTAGTATTTCTTGCCTTTGTTCTGAACTTACTGTTGTAATATTAGCAATTTCATAAGTAATCTTTTGTATATCACTTTCAGGAAGTCTTTTTAAAATAGATGATGATGCTTCAGGCCCTAATGTTATAAATAATATGGCAGCCTTTTGTATTCCATTTAATTTGTTGTTTAACTCCTTTGCCATAACATCACCTACCTATCATTTTCATTTAACCAAGACTTAATAATTTCAGCTACTTGTTCTGGCTTTTCTGTAGCATATTTCTTTATTTCATTTTCTATATGGNTTTTTGGACTAACAATATCCAGATCTAATTTCGGCATTTCTTGAGTTCTTTCTGTTGTATCATCAATAACTACATCTAATAGATTTTCTTTTTCTTCTTCNTCGTTTCTTCTAGATTTTCTTACTCTAANTATAATAACTATAATTANNGCAATAAGTGCAGCTATTCCNAGTCCANCGTATATTAGAAGTTTCTTAGTTCTTTCTTGTTCTAATAATTCATTAATTGCATCAATATCATCTTGATTACCTTCTCTACCTAAAGCATCAAACTGCATTCCTGTAACAGAAATAGAATCTCCTCTTTCAGCATTAAGGCCTATTGCATTTGCCACTGCATTTTCAATAGCAGTTTGTACATTTTGATCTAAATTACCATCAACAAATACAGTTGCAGTTAATCTTTTAACTTCTCCTGGAGCACTTATAGTTTGAATTTCTGTTCTTCCAGTTTCATAATTAGTAGTTACTTCTTCTCTTGAAGATGAGTTTTCCTCAGTATTTTCAGCTATAGTATTTTGCATACTTTCATCTACTGGGCTTCCACTATTAACCTTATCTGAAGAAGTATTTTCTTC
>JGI24711J26586_10003151_pt1 | contig 11170 bp, 14 predicted proteins | sample BioPla3DNA1_FD_26586 | JGI IMG/M metagenome (IMG submission 26586)
GATGAAGATGAACTAGATATAAACATAGATATAAATGAAGATGAACTGAGTGGTTATTGTGATTACGACGATGATGATGTGGAGACTGTTAAAGCGAATAGGGCAAGCAATAGGAAAGACTCTAACGTAAATAATAGAAATAATAAATTAAACGTTTTTGAAAATAAAAAGACACAGGAAACATTTGACATAATACAAAAAATAACAGATGGAGTCAGTAAAAAGTTCTTAACGTAATCATATTGGAAAGGTGTAAATGACATGAAGAAATTGGTAAACAATAAGATAGTAGATATAAGAAATATGGAACTGTTTGAAGTAGCTTTCGAGTCTATGGCGTTAAAGAAACATACAATAAGTAGTATTAAAGATACATTTATAAACGATACTGAATCATTGGATATTAGTAATGATTGTATAAGTATATACAATCGAGTACACAAGTCATTACCATTTCCTCTGTATGCAATAGAGGATAATATAAAATACGCTTCAATAGCTACAATCATTAAGGATGAAATTAGTAGACCTATAAAATGTTGGGTAGATAATGGATTATACATATATGTAGAAGATGATAGAGCTATAAGATTTATAGGGGATACTTGGGGGGTATGTACAGTTAAAGAGATACAGGAAGATAACTCAAATATAGAGCTATACAATTGCGATATAGGCTATAGAGAATTCGAGTGGGTAGTATCAAAAATAATGAGGGGAGAGTCGTTAAAGGACTTCTACAAAAGGTTCATGCGAGATTTTGTAGAGGCATGCAATAACGATCCCTTTATATTAAAATGGGAGTTATCGAGGGTGCTGGAGATGGGTGAGGTACCCAATAAAATAAATCTAAAGGAAAACTGTATAATTGATATAGACAGTCAAGCGGAGCTATATATAGATATCTATTCAACTGGTACAAGAAAATCAAATAAAAAGGATTNTATTATCACCATNGGAGGAGATTTCGAAAGCTCTGGGTCAAAAAATAGGGTTGTNACAGTCTATGACTTCGATCTATACGAAAAGAAGGTAGATTCTGGAAATGAGTTTAAGAGTGCGTCGGTTAGTAAGATTAAGAGTGTGAAATTAGATGGTTTTGTCAATTTGTTCGAGACTATAGTAGGTAAGTTAGGCAATGGAAATAATATCGAAGACATTGTATATTCTGGTATAATAGTAGGTAAAAAGCTGGTATACCAAGTGGATGGGGAGTTATACATATGTAATGCTAATAAATACGAAAGTAAAATACAAATAGCTAAGGGAGTAAATTTATACAGTCACGATAAGGATATGATTTACTTCACAAAAAGTATACTTTGTGATAGCGGGGTTAAAAGAGAGAATACATATGCGTATAGCTTAAATGACAACAGTATACGCATATCAAGTATATATTTTTCAAAATAATATAAAAGACACGCATCGAGGGAGAAAGGTGGAGATACAATGGACGCTTCTATACTGATGAAAAAATTAGAGGATAATTTGGATACAATATTTGATGAGGGAAAGTACGAGGAATTCTTGAGTTACATGGCTAGATTTCATCGGTACAGCCTATTTAATCAGTTATTGATACTAATGCAAAGACCAGATGCTTTTAAGGTAGCTGGATATAAGCGGTGGATAGAAGAGGGAAGGCAAGTTAAAAAGGGTGAGAAGGCTATAGGAATCTTAGCGCCTAGACTATATAATGTATATGTAAATGCTAAGACCGGAGAGAGGATAGAGAAGGGGAGCATGTCTAGAGCCGAAATAAATAAAGCATTAGCCATGGGGATAGTAAAAAAAGAAAAAAGACGAGTAGGGTTTATAGGGGTTAACGTATTTGATATTGGACAGACAGTACCTATAAATGACGAAGACGAGACAAATGAAGTAAGAATGTCTATTGAAGGACTTAAAGGATCCTTTAAGGATTTAGAAAGGCTTAAAGATGCAATAAGGTTAGCCACTGGGGCTGATATTACAATAACTAATGAGTTAGGCTCATTAGAAACTATGGGATACTATAGTAAAGATTCAAATGAGATAGTATTGAGGGACTTAGGGGATGTGCAGATAGCAAAAACACTAATACATGAGGGTGGACACGCGATAGCTAAGAGGCTAACNAAAGATGGCAAGGTAATACCTTTAGGAGCAGATACAAAGCCAGAAGATTTATTAGTATTCAGTAAAGACGATGAGGAAGTAGTAGTGGAGAGTGCTGCCTATGCTGTAATGCAAGCACTTGGAATGGATGTATCTGATTACAGTTTTGGTTATATACGAAATTGGGCAACCGCCTATAAGGAAGAAAAAGAGGGCAAAGAGACATTACTTAATAATCTGAAGTATATATCAATTATAACATCTGAGATACTAAAAGCTGTTGAGGAAGTATTTGGGGTAAGCGGTGAGGAAGAAGATGATACAGCCGTTAAGGAAGAAAAAGCAGAGGATATGTTATCTATGCTAGAGGCTAACACTGCTAGACTAAAAGCCGAAGGAGTGGTTAGAGTTGAGGGCTGAGGAGCGATTTGTATGGATAATTACGACTTTAGCATAGACTTCGGAATAGATATGGAGGGCAGTGATTTGAGCGACGATATGTTTAGTGCTAATGAAGGCGTAGAAAAAGGCAAGGGAGTGCTGTTAACTTCTGTAATAGCAATAGTAGCAGGATTTATAATTATACTGATAGCATTTGGAGTTATTAATATAGCAAATAGGGTTGGGGATAAAGAAATTAATAACAATGTAGAAATTACTGATACTAGTGATAAGGTTCTTAAAACAAACAATGATGTTCCGACAAGCGTAGAAAATGACATTGGAAGTATAAATAAAGAAATAGAAAAACAACAGAATAATATTTTTACAGGAAGTAGAAAAAGTAGTAGTAGTAGTGATGGTTGGGTAGAATTCAAGCCAGAAGAGGGTATAATATTCGATGCAGTTACTATAGCAGTATTTGAAGTGACAGGCATAAAGCATGTAGCTAAAGCAATAAATAATAAAAATGATAAAATTATAAAGAGCATAGTATATGGCAGTATAAGTGGATTGAGTGGAACATATGAAGTTGAAGTACCTTATGATAAAGCTATTTTACTAACCAATGGATCAGAGTTTGAAATAGAGTACAGATACGCGATTAGAAATGGGGTAAGGTTGGTTGGTGAAATTAGATATTAGACAAAAAAAATTTGGTTTAGTTAAAATAATACTTGCAGGATTTGGGTAAGAGAGTTATAATTGTATTAATTAAAGTGTATAATTCAAATGTAGGTGATAGGTTACCGAAAGGTGACTTAATCATAAAAAATTAAATTTAAGGAGGACTTTGCAAATGGGTTTAGAAAACTTCAGTTCTTTGGATGCTCCAGAAGTAAATCTGGGGGTAGGCGAGGGAAAAAGCGACAAAAACAGTGATGCCAATGCAAGACGTAAACAGAAAATGCGTGAGATGAACGAATTGTTCAAGGACAGCCTGATGAAGGATCCGACCTTCAGTCAAAAACTCCGGACATTGTCTGAAAGTGTAGCAGTTGTTAACACTCTGGGATTCGGCGATTCTGGTAACATTATTAAAGATGAGACCAGCACCGAAGAGAACCGTAAATTAAGTACTACTTCAGCAATCGTTGGGTATCGTATCCGGAATATCGGACAAGAGCCTATCCCTTATGTTACTGAAGAGTATACTATGAAAGACGATGTCTGGGTAGGACAGCTGGTTAACAAAGTGATGCAACCTGGCGAAACCGTTGACCTTAACCGTAAGTACATGACTATGTTCTGTGCAAGACCGGAAATTAGTTTCCAGCTCTCAAATGGTAAGGTAATGCGCGGATCTGCTAAGGTAAAGNCCGGTGATGTGGATGGAGAACTTGAGGCCCATTACTTCACATTTAATGATCGTACTTTGAAAGTTAACTCCGACGAAGTAAAGATCAATGTGGGTCGTAAGGACAACAAAACTAAGAAGTGGGTCGTAAAGAAAGACTTCGAANCTGCTTTCGGTTATCTGAACAACGAAAAAGTTAAGGGAGAAGGTCGTACCTCTTCTGGCGGGAAATACACTGTTCAGGATATGGCAGCTAACTACATTGCCCGTCTGCTTGAAGAATCCGGCAATATGTAATTGCCTCGTAAAAACACTAAATAGCAAGCCTAAAAACCCCCAGACGTATGTCTGGGGGTTTTTGTATGGGAAAGTATAAACTGCCTATAAGATAAAACTGCAATAAGTTTATACTATATAAACTACAGTTATGTATTCAGTATAAAAGAATAATGGGGGGATGAACTTGGAAGGTTTACTTGGAAGTTACAGTGAGGTTATATCGAGTTATGCAGTAATTGTTATGGTGTTACTTGGGATTACATTGGTAGTAGGCTTAGTTAAAAAGTTATTTAAGTTTGCGGTAGTAATAGTCATAGTAGCACTTTTATGGGGCTATTTAGGAATTAACGCAGCTAGTTTCGAAGAGGTTAAACAACAGACAATGCCAGCAGTAAATGATATAATAAATAGAAGTTACTAATTATACATCATAGGAGAGATGGAGTATGGCCGAAGTAGCATTTCATAGGAAGTATAGACCAAAAAGTATAGACGAATACATGGGAGATGACATAAAGAGGGTAGTAATTAACAGATTCAAAAATGAAAATAACTACCCACAAACTATATTACTATACGGCCCGCTCGGAACTGGAAAGACAAGCATGGCTCGTCTACTGGCTCTAGAGTATCATTGCTTAGATAAGGTTAACGGAAGGCCTTGCGGTAAATGTGATATGTGCCTAGAGATACAAGAGAAACTAATAAATTCTGAAGCTGGCGTAGATGTGTTAGGAGTACAGGAGTTGAATGTAGCATCAGATAGCGGTAAAGCGGCTATGGAAGAAATGCTTGAGGATGCTATGTTAGAACCTCCATATCCATTGAAGTATAAAATAATAATACTAGACGAAGTACACATGGCAACAAATCAGGCACAGAACTTACTGTTGAAAATAGTGGAGGAGCCTCCTAAACACCTAGTTTTTATATTCTGTACCACTGACCCTGATAAATTACTAGGTACATTAAGGAGTAGACTACAGATAAAGATAGAAGTAAGGAAACCTTCGGTAGATGAGTTAGCCGATAGATTACTAGAGGTATGCAAATCAGAAGGAATCAAAACATCTATGGAGGCTCTTAAGCTGATAACTAAGCGAGAGGGCAGAATACCTAGAGAAGCGTTAAACTTGTTGGAATCAGTAGCTAAGGACTATGGGAATGAAGTTACAGTACAGAATGTATTGGAGAAAACTGGTGAGGTAGCTACTGATATATACATGGAATTTTTCCAAGCGTCTAATAAATCGCTTGAGGATATATTACTATTCAATAATAAACTGAAAGAAAATGATATAAGACCTGGGAATTTTCTCAGAGGGCTAACAAAGTTCACTCTGGACTGCATATATTTAAGGTATGGTATAGGGATAGAGCAGTATCCAATGAATTACATAAAGCAAGTAAAGAGTTTCTTCAATGTGTATAACAGTGAGGAATTGGATTGTCTATTACAGGTTGTAGAATACGCTAATAAAATGATGGATGGCGACGATGTTAAGGCAGAGTTAATAATAACTACAACAGCTATGCGAATTGGTAAGTTGAAGTTATTAAGTGTAGGATTATTAGATGAACCTTCGATAGCAGTAGAAGAAAATAAAAAATCCTACAAAAACTATCGAGAGCTATTAGAAAAAGATAAGGAGGCATCAAATAAAGTTATCAAAGAGACCGTAAGCAGTCCATTGTTGCTGGGAGTATTTGGTAAGCAAGTGGCTGAGGTGTCAGCGCAAGTAGGTATAGAGCTTAAAGAAAAAGAAGATACTGATGATACTAGTGGAGGATTAACAGACGAAGAGTTATTGGAAATGTTCAAATAAAAAGGCAAATGGAGGTGTAAACGCAATGGACATTAAAAAGGTAAAGCTCGAAGGTATAACCTGCTATGGTAATAAGTGTTATGCGATAGAAGAATTGAAAGAACCGTTAATAGGAATGAAGATAATAAGAGGACAGATAATACAAACAATGTATAGTCACATAATTTTAGTTTTTAATCCCAAAAGTAATTTTAATTATAATGCAGGAACATATGAACTATGGCTTCCAGCAACCTTACTGTCGTCAGGTGGAGGGTTTTTACATTATGAGGTTATAGTCCCTCAGTTAGACGAGAATACAGCAAGATTAGGGTTTATAGGAGGAGAGGTAGGACATTTAACATTAACAGTTTAAGGGAAAGAGTGTAGCAGAGGGGGTGTAAGGTATGCTATCGATGGCAGAGGAAAACAGAAAAATTGGAGTGGATAGAACGATAGTAATTGGAGATATACATGGATGTTTCCGAGAGTTCACGGGATTACTATCTAAGTTACAATACATAGGAGAGCAGGATAGATTGATACTTATTGGTGATTACATTGACAGAGGACCAGACAGTTGTAAGGTAGTGCAGTTTATAAGGTATCTAGAGCTAGCATTCGGTAAGGAAAAGGTAATAGCACTTAAGGGCAATCATGAGGATTTGCTGTTAGACTATATGACTAGTACAGAACCAAAAGAGAGATGCTTAGCGAAATATAATTGGATGCGAAATGGGGCCGCTGCGACTATAGATAGCTGGGAAGAATGTAATGAAAATATTGAAAGCTATTTAGAGTGGTTCAAATCACTTAGGTTATTCTATGAGACAAGTGATTTCTATATAGTGCATGCGGGAGTCAATCCAATGTATCCATTGGATAATCAAAAATCTGAGGATAGACTTTGGATACGGGATAGTTTTATAAATAGTCACAGGGATTTTGGAAAAACAATTGTATTCGGGCATACGATGATTAAAGGATTCTCAAGTAAAAATGAGGTATGCAAACTTAGTGGCAATAAAATAGCTATAGATACAGGGTGTGTAGTTGGAGGAAAACTATCGGCGATTATACTACCTTCCTTAGAAGTGGTCGATGTACCGGGTAGGCAGATTAATAGTAAAGAGGCAATGTAGTTAAATAAGTAATTATAGACAAAATAAACCGTACGGCGTATAAGCGAAGTACGGTTTATTTTATTGGGCAGTAAAAATACATTAAATAGCTAGAGGCAGTTCAAGGGCAATAGTAGAAAAATTATTGGGAGCAATAATAATTAATATAAACAGCTTAGTAAATAACATTATAACTAATTTATAGTTAAATGATAAATTATTATATGGGCGGATGGGAGTGCTTATTATGAGAATATTAAATACTGTAGGTATAACTTTCTTAATGGTATTTATGCTAATGGGAAGTGTAGCATACGGAACAGAAGAAGCGCTAAGTTTAGACGAGATTATAGCAAATGAAAGACAAAANATGGAGAGCACTGAGGTTATAAGTAACACCGAGGCAGCAAATACACAAGGGGGTAATCTTATTCCCTCTAGCGGTGTCGAGAAAANTATAGTGGAGTCATCAAACGACATGATGAGTAAACTAGGAGACGCGGCAGTACTAGATACTAGCAATGAAAAAGCTGAGAAAGCAGCAGGAAAATTAAANACAATAGTGAATATAATAGTAACAATACTTTGTTACATAATAACATTGGGATTAACAATAAGAGTAACATTGGATCTGATGTATATAGGGCTTCCTTTTTCTAGAAAATTCTTAGCTAATGGATACGCTGGTAATGCAAGAGCTGGAGATGTTAATGCAGCTTCACCAATGGGAGGAATGGGACTTGGATCATCGCCATATTTCGGGTTTGGTGGTGGAGGATTGGGAACAGGCAGATTCGGAGGCTTCGGAGGCTTCGGAAGTAGGTTTGGCGGAGGAATGAGAGTTGATCAGAATAGCGCTGGAGCATACCAAGACCAAATGGGTACAATGACAGGTAGACTGCAGATAGTATCTAACGCGGCATTAAATGCGGCGGCATCTGAAACAACTATAGATCCTGATGGAAGAAACGCTAGTCCTTTCAAGATATACGCAAAAGATATGGCAATAACGCTTATATTAACACCTATACTACTGATATTAGCTGTAAGTGGAGCCTTATTCCATGTTGGGCTAGTCATTGGAGGAGCATTAGCTACTATATTATCTGGTGTAAGTAATATGATATAAACATAGGGGAGTTAGCAGATGAGCAAAATAGTCAGGGTATTAAGGAATAAGAATAAACTGGAGAGGCGAGAAAAGGCGAGAAGGTCAGAGGATTTAGCTAGGTTAAAGTCCGAGACAGCCTTTACAGCAAGGTTGAATGACGAGATGAAAGTTATAGACGTAATATTAAGAGACCCTGAAGTAGACAAAGTTGTTATAGAAATACCCGATAAACAGTTGACATTATTTTCTAGGGCAATATATAGGGAAGAAATGACTCAGTATAGTATCATACAAGTTGGGGACAATACTTTCGAGGTAGGTAGAAGAATTATAAATTTTTAGCTGATATTAGAATTGGCAGCCTAAGGGAAAACCCCGACATAATGCCAGCTGACAGGTATTCTCGGGGAAACCCTTAGGTTAGCCTTAAATATAAGTAAAATTAGGAGGCTAGGATATGAGAAAAATGACCGTCAAGGAAAGGCTAGATGACATATCAAATAAGTCTGGTTTATCGGAAGATATAATAAGAAGAGTACTAATGGCAGAAAGAGATAGCATTTTAGAGTCATTAAAAAGGGGAGAAAGAGCGACATTAATAGGAAGATGTGTAGTAATACCTGAACTGCGTAGTAAGTTAAATGTGGGAGGTCAGTTCAGAAAGGTAGTAAAACTGTCCGCTTTTGTATTAGATTCACTGGAATCGGAGTTGGCGGGAGTAGAGGAGTTTGAAAATACAAGAGAAAATGATATAGATACAGATGGGATAAGATTATTGGAGATAAGTAGCCTAACATAAAGTTTGGGGGATATGGGATGACAGCACCTACACATAAACAATTTTCTATAACTTGGGCGGCACTTGGAGCTCTGTTGTTATACCTTATGGAAATGACTGAGATTAATTTTTANTTATCGCTTNTTATAATGATACAAATGGGTAAGGCTGGAGCCTTATTTCCTGACTTAGATCATAACTGGCATAGTGTAAAAGAGAAGAATGTATTAACATGGGTAGTTAATAAATTACTTAGTATAACTGGAGCAAAACATAGAAGCTGGCAAACACATAGTTTGGATATAGCTATATTATTAACTATATTATCAATAAGATTACCAATAAACCTTTATGAGACAGGTGTATTATCAAATGCTAATAAGGAAGTGCTTGGGGTAATATTATTAGGATTCATGGTAGGTTGGCTAAGTCACCTATTTTCAGATATGCTAACTCCTGGGGGTGTTAGAATACTATTCTTTTATAAAAAGACACTGGAGTTCGTGCCTAGAAAGTTATTAGGATTTAGCTTCTCAACTGGAAGCCTATGGGAAGATATGGTATTTAGGGTAGCTCAAATAGTAAATGTAGGTGTGCTAATAATTTGTGTAAGCTTTCCATTACTGTTCTATTAAGTAAAGGAAGGATAGATAATACTAACAATGATTGGGGAGGTAATAACTATGAGTATGTTAATAGGTAAGAAAAAGGCTGTTTATAGAATCGGTATAGTATCATTGCTATTCATAGCTATAATGGCTTCTACAGCTTACGCATATGATGAGGATTCTGTAGCAGTATGGTTAGAGTCACAGTGCTCGTTGAACAGAAATGGAGAAGTAGTGTACTCGAACAGTCTATCTGGGATACTTAATGATCATCCTTATGTAGATGGGGATGATTCTGAGACGTATGCTATAACATTAAATGTTGAGGGACAAGAGCATGTAATATTCATGTCGCAGGCAGCCTTTGAGCGGGCTGGGAATCAAGCTGATAAATCTCTTAATAGACAGAGAGTACAGCAAAAGGTAGACAATATGGGAGTTAACTTTAACGTAGAGGCAGATGTGCAATCAGCTGGAATAGCATTGTCTGGATTACAGGAAGTAGTAGGGATGATAGTAGGACTATTGGCATATGCAATAGTATTAGGAATGACGCTATTCACAACATTAGATGTATGTTATATAACAATGCCAGTATTCAAAAATAAAGCTGATGAGATGGTTCAAAGAGGCGGAGTAATGTCTAGGGTAGACAGTAGGACCGGAGAGTCTACTCATAGATGGATAACTGATGATGCTAGATACGCAGTAGCTAATGCTACTATTGAAAATGGTAAGTCGCCCCTTGCTATATATTTAGGCAAGAGGATATGGGCTTATGTAATGCTGGCAATAGTATTATTCATACTGCTAACTGGAAATATTCAACTTATAGTGAANATAGCTATTAACTTTATCAGTGGACTTATAGAGGCATTGGAGGGACTTGCATAAGTTTGGAGTGACATAGATGGGTACGCAGGAAATAAGGGACGGTGTATTAGATTATCTAGATAGCGATTACGGCGTAGACATGTTAATGATATATAATACAGCAGAAGTTATAGGAGACATAACTGGAATAATACTAGGGATTATAGCCTACGGGATAGTAATATTTATGACTTTGATAACTATAATAGATATAGCATATATAACACTCCCAGTATTTAGAGAGGCCATAAAAAAAGTACGTTGGGATGGAACTAATGATAGAGGTCTAAGTGCAATATCTAAAGATGCTATGAGTTCTGTAGAGGAATCAATTACAGTAAGCCTGGAGAAATCTGCGATAGCTATATATGTAGGAAAAAGGACAATCAGCTACCTACTAGCGGTATTCGTTCTATTTTTAATAATAGGCGGAATGGGTTATATAAAAGACATAGTGGTAATGGTAGTAAGGTCTATATTGTTAGCTACCATGGGAGGATAATAAAGCATTAAACAGCCATATAGATTATGGCTGTTTTCTGTTGAAGGAGGTACAGAGCAATGGTAAAAAAATTAAGTCTAATAATTTTAAGCGCGTTTATAATGACAATGATATCTGGATGCTGGGCGAAAGATATAGACCAACTAGAGGCAGATTTAAAGGCAAGGGCGCAATTAAACCAAGACATAGTAGATAAATTAGTAGATGCGGATTTAATAGAAAAAAGTACAGGAGAAACATTAAAGGAATCTATAT
>JGI24711J26586_10003155_pt1 | contig 11160 bp, 7 predicted proteins | sample BioPla3DNA1_FD_26586 | JGI IMG/M metagenome (IMG submission 26586)
GAAAAAACATCCTCGGAAAAAACAAAAGATTTTGAAAAGACACTGAATGATTTAACCCTATCTGTTATGGATAAGAAAAGACTTGACAGCATAAAACCGGCTAACAAATTAACAGAAATTACAGCTAATTTCAGGGGATATTTTGACGGCATGGGCAATCATGACGTTTATAAAATGTATTACCATACAAGGGCTGTGATTTTGTCTGCGGCCACTGATGATTATGCAGGGGCTATGGAACATTTGAATGAAATTCGTAAAACCGGCGATTCCATGAGGCGTGATCTCATAAAAAAGAATTCTGAGGATATACTTAAAAAATTCGAATTATCAATAGAAGATTTAGAGGAACANNTAACAGATAAAAATTTTTATTTGAGTCAAATAAANGCCCCCATTGTTATCAAAAATATTAAACTTATTCAGGANACATTCGAAACACAAAAATAAACACCGCCTCCGGGCTATCCACCCTGCCTGAACATATTATACCTGTATTCAGAATAACATCCTATTATGTTATTCTAAACACTAGCAGGCAATTCTAAAATCGGGATCCTTCACGGGGTCCGTTTATACTGTCCATTTCAGGATGACATCTGTTATGTGATTGCTGTGAAAATACCACAACCTTGTCATTGCTACGAAAGCCCACATTTTTGTCATCCTGAGAAGATCAGTATAAGTTTGACCCCCGAAGGATCTAAGTCCCTTAAGGCCCATTCAANTTGCTNAAAATAACAATTATCACNGCCCGGGGCCCTGATTCTTGATATTTGATACCTGACATGGTACAATATGGTACCGGGGATTTATAAAAATAACAATAGAGGGGTGGCTATTTATGAAGGTTTTGGAAGCTATTAGTTCGAGAAGGAGTATACGCAAATTTACAGGAGAACCTATCGATGACCGGGATTTGAAGACTATATTGAAAGCCGGTTTTCAGGCTCCGTCAGCTCATAATCTTGAGCCTAGGGAATATGTTGTAGTAAGGGACGCTGAAATTATAGAAAAAATTGTAGAATTTCATGGACATGCAAAGATGCTGCCTCAGGCAGGCTGCGGCATAATAGTATGCGGCGATAAGACAAAACAAGACGTGTTCGGATTTCTCATATCCGATTGTTCCGCTTCTATACAAAATATACTGTTAGCTGCCCATGGCCTAGGTCTGGGGGCTGTCTGGTGCGGTATTTATCCGAGGGAACACCTGCTGGAAGGCACGGTAAATGTCCTAAACCTGCCTGAGCATATTATACCTGTTGGAATGGTTGTGGTAGGTGTAAAGGATGAGAAAAAATCAGCCATAGACAGATATAACGAAGATAAGATTCATTATAACAGGTGGTAATATATATTACCACCTGTTGTTTTAATGTCTGTTGCAGGATAACATCCTGTTATATTGTTCTGAATACCGGCAGGAAATTCTAAAATCGGGATCCTTCACGGGGTCCATTTATACTGTCCATTTCAGGATGACATCCTGTTATGTGATTACCGCAAAAATATCGTAGTTTTGTCATTCCGAGACAAGCAGAATAAGTTTGGCCCCCGAGGAATCTCATTTTTAATTCCCTTATGATTAAAACTTCATTATTTATTTTTGTCTAGTTGTCTTTATAATAGTTTATAACCTTATCTTTGATTATCTCAAAATATTCAGATATGGATTTTGCACCTAATTTTTCTATTATTTCGTTGTCGTTATCAAAAAATCCCTTTGCTAATCCGCAATGGGTATCTAATTCCACATTTTCATATGGCACGTTTTTTAATACATTTCTTATCTTATCTATGTCTACCTTATTGTTTTCCACCCCCAAAATATCATGAAAAATTGCATCCTCAAAATCATACACGCCACCTACAACAAACAGCGGTTCCAGTTCCTTTTTCTCTTCATTAACATCCATATGTAAATACCTTATGGTATCGAGCAGGTTTATAACCCTGTCCGTTTTTTCCGTGTTCCCTATTTCAATACCATCGTTTTCATCTATACCCACCTTGTCCAAATCAGCGGATATCGTATATGTATAATAGGTCCTCTTAATTCCATTTTCACCCTCAAGACTTTCCAGAGAAACGGCATTTGAAAGCCTTACTATTGCCAGTCGTATTTTCTGTTCCTCAGCCTTTTTTACATATCCAAAAAGGTCCACTTCCGGATATTTGTCTATTGTCGCCTCCGGATCGAGTTGTAACGCCATTTTGTCAACCCCTATTTCCTCACATTCCTCACCTATTTGGTTTATAAAATTATGTCTCAATGTCTGTATGGGTATATAGGTATGCCTGTACAATTTCCCATCTATTATCCTCCTGCGGGATTTAATATTTTCACTGGTTTTTTCATCATCAGGACTTTCTATTTGAAATATTATTGCCATAGTTAATCCCATAATTTCCATTGGTTGACGCCACCTTTCTTTTTTATTATCGGTGCCGGGCACCTTTTATCCGATGTTTACTTGTATTTAAGTTTACATCAAGTCATAGCGTTTATCAACCCGAGGCCCCATGCCATAAACAATTACCATTAAACTATAATATAGATAGTTTAAATAAATGAAATAGTGGTATAATAGTATAGAATACACAACTATTACATTTCTTTCCACGCCGGCATAAGATATACAAATAGTTGTAAGGCAACATGATTAAAAATATTAAGGAGGATTACGATGAAACATTTTAAATTACTACAACAATATTTATCAAATCTAGCTGTACTGACCGTGAAATTTCATAATGTCCACTGGAATGTGGTGGGCAGAAATTTCATGCGTGTACATAATTTTACAGAGGAACTGTATGACAAAACATTTGAGGATTTTGATGAAGTAGCAGAATTGCTAAAAACAAAAAATGAAATGCCGTTGTCCACAATGGCTGAATATCTGGAAAATGCCACTGTGGGAGAAATTAAAGCAAAGGATTTTTCTATAGTAGAGTCCTTGGAAATTGTTAAAAAAGATTTAGAAACAATGAGAGAACTGGGAACAAAAATTAGAAATACGGCAGATGAAGAAGGAGATTTTGAGACTGTAGCCTTATTTGAAGATTATGTAGCATATCTCAGCAAAAATATCTGGTTTGTGAGTGCTATGTTAAAATAATATCTTAAAAAGCATCCCTGATTTAATTAGGGATGCTTTGTTTATATCCTGCTACTTGTTTAATACTCTCATAATCCTTGCCTCTAACTCAACCATTGAAAAGGGTTTTGTCAGATAATCATCTGCTCCTGCATATAAACCCTTTGCAATATCGCTTTTCTCTTTTTTCTTAGACAATATTATAATTTTTGTGGAGCATAAGGGCCCACCTTTTTTAATTTGCCTGCATACCTCGAGTCCATCCATATCCGGGAGAATAAGATCCAGTATAACAACATCAGGGGATACCCTTTTCACCAGCTCAATGGCACTACTGCCGTTTTTGGCCATAACTACATTATAACCGATGTTAGATAACCTATCTCTGAGGAGCCTCAAAATAGTGTTTTCGTCATCCACTAAAAGCAGGGTTTTTCCGAAATCCTCAACTATCATTTCACTGTCGTAAACAACAGTCCTGTTTCTGCCAAGTTTTTTTGCCTTATACATAGCCCTATCGGCATTACCTACTAATTGTTCTCCCGTTATATCTTTGCTTTCTGTCTGTGCAATACCGGCACTGAAGGTAACCTTTATAGTTGTACCTCCAACAGGTATGGGCTCCCGTGCAAACCCCTTTCTCAGTCTATCAATAACTGCATAGGTCTGCAATTTTGATGTGTCCGGAAGAAGTATAATAAATTCCTCTCCCCCATACCTGTAGAGACTGTCGCATTTCCTGATATTTTTGTCTAAATAGGCCACAATTTCCTGTAATACAAAATCCCCTGCTTGATGTCCGTATCTATCATTAACTATCTTATAATGGTCTATATCAATAAATGCTATGGAAAAAATAGTCCCGTTTCGTTTGTATCTTTCAATTTCCTCTTTAATTCGCTGACTGAAATAATACCTGGAATACGCATCCGTCAGATCATCATTGAGGAGTTTTTTCTTATATTTATCCGTTCTTCTCAGGACTGTTTCGATTCTGGCCATCACTTCATCTATTACAAACGGTTTTGTAATGTAATCATCTGCACCTAATTTTAGCCCCTTAATCCTGTCATCGACATTACCAATGGCACTCAAGAAAATCACGTGCATATGGGAATATTCGGGAACTACCTTAATCTTTTCTAACAGCTCATATCCATTAATTCCGGGCATCATAATATCCAGCATTATCACATCGGGTCTAGCAACGGAGATGAGATCAAAAGCTGATAGGGAATCATCACAGATATACACGGTATATCCCTCCGTTGTCAGTGCATTTTCCAACAATTTAAGAATTGTTATATCATCATCTACCAACAGGATTTTGCCCCTATCGGATATATTTATATAATCCTCTCCCGGTTTAGTGAGGATATGTGCCTTTCTGTCCTCTTTTAGGTAATCAATTCTATGTTTGATACTAATTATCTCCACATATATATCCTTAAGTACCACTGTATCTAAATCAATTCCCTGTTCTATTATATCCCTGAGCCTTGTCTCCCATATCCTCCCCACATCGGCTAAGTAATTCAAACCGAGGGTGGCAGCCGTACCGTTCATAATATGAAAAAAATTTGATATTTCCTTGGTATCATGCGCACTGCACCCATCCCTGCAAGAAGTGAGCAGTTTTTCCATTTTTTCAATTCTGTCGGAGAGTTCATCAATAAAGGTTTTTTGTGCAGTTTTCATGAGCTCATCTATTTGTTGATTTTTCATCTGAAACACCCTCCTTTTTATCCAAGGTTATAACCAGGATATCCCCTGAACTTTCAATATCCTTTACATTTATCCCTTTGTCCTTTAAGATCCGCCAAACTTTTTCTTTAAGATTTTTATTGCTGTTTACCATCATTTTCGAGTCTAAATTACCATTCAGCGCCCTTCTTACTACCCCAACCAACTGCTCCGGTTCAAAAGGTTTCACGAGATAATCCAAAATATCAATGCATGAGGGGTCCCTCTTATTTTCGTATACACTCGATATGATGATAGGGACAGCAGCCGTTGAATCTTGACTCTTTAATTCCCTGACAACATCCCATCCGTTAAGTCTTCCCTTTAGAGCAATATCCAATATAAACAATCTGTAGGCGTATTTCTTTGCTAACTGCAAAGCCTCCTCCCCACTATCTGTAGAATGCATTTCGATACATTCGCCACCGAGAACTTCCTTTATGAGTTTCACCATAGCTATATCATCTTCAACAATAAGGACCTGGTTATCATTTGCAGTGCCTGTACAACAGACCTCCTTATAAAAACTTGGGCTTTCCGATATGCCATTTGACAAAGGTATGTAGAAATAAAATGTACTGCCCAACCCGTAAGTCGAATCGACCCCTATTTCGCCTCCATGAGCCCTGATAATTTCCTTACAGATTGTCAACCCCAATCCGGTCCCACCTATCTTTTCATCATTATCTATTCTGTAAAACTTAGTAAAAATTTTATCATATGCATGTTCCGGAATACCAAATCCATAATCTGTTACACTGATCCTGGCATAACTTCCTTCGGTTGTCAGTTCCACCCTTATTTCTTCCTCATACGGAGAGTATTTCACAGCATTAGACAATAAATTCGATAAAACCTGCAATATTTTCTCTCGATCACAATAGACATATGGGGAATTTCCCTTATCGCTGTTGTAAATAATCTTATGTTTATCCTCAATGTTTTCAAACACCTTCACTGCTTCCCTGATAATCTGATCCATAGAATTATACTGCCTCTTAAATTCCAGTTTCCCACTTTCCATCCTTTGAATATCAAGAAAATCGTTGAGCAAATCGGTAAGTCTCCTTGCCTCGGAATTTATTATATCAATATATTCCTTAGAACGAACCTCAGAAAGTTTTCTTGTGAGCAATAGTTCGGAAAATCCCAAAATACTGCTCATAGGAGTTCTCAGTTCATGGCTCACCGTGTTTATCAATTCCAGCTTGAGTCTGTCTACCTCTTTTTGATGTGAAATATCCCTTATAACAAAAATTCTGCCAAAGGTATTCCCCATATAATCAATACATGGGTTTGAATATAGATTCAAAAATCTCCTTATAGGCTCTGTCTGTTCCATGTCAATCAAATATCTACTATCCTTGTCTTTTATCAAATCAACCAAATCATAAAAAATTTCATCCTTGTCCTGCATACCTGTCAACATTTTTCTTATGAAAAGCTCCTTGCCAAAGCTGGTATCATCATCTATATAGAAATTGTTTTCTGAGTCATAGCTGCCGTCAAAATCAAGATAATCGAACAATTTCCTCCATGCCTCATTTATAAAAGTTATCTTCCCCTCCGTGTCCAGCATCACAACCCCTGCCTCTAAAGAACTGATTATAGCCTGCAATATCTTTTTTTGTTGCTGATACCGTTCAACTTCTTCTTCCAGCTGCGCATTCAGCTCTTCTATAACCGCATTTTGTTCTTCCAGTGAATACTGCTTTTCATATAACTGTTTGTTTGCATCCTCTAACTGTTTTTTTGCTTCCATTATTTCATTTTCAAACTGTTTCCGCTCTGTTATATCGGCAAACGTCGCTACTCCACCGATAATTTCCCCATTGCGGTATTGAGGATAGGAACTGTATTCCGCCGGAAAACAGGTCCCGTCAGCTCGCCAGAGTGTTTCATCTTCTATATGTATACCTTCACCCATAGCAAATGCCTCGCAAATATGACAGTCCTCCAATGAAAAATCTGTTCCGTCCAAATGTTTATTATGAATCTTTAAATGCATATTTTCCCCGAGCAGTTCATCCTGATGTTTATACCCGAGCAATTTAAGACAGCTTGCATTACAAAAAGTACAGTTTCCATCCATATCAATACCGTATATCGCCTCGGCGGTAGAATTCAGGATAAGAAGTAAATCTTCCTCAGCTTTTTGGATTTTATCCTTGTTGTTTTTTAACCTTTCAAAGCTGTAAAACAATAAAAAGCCGGTTATCAATAACAAAACAACAGCCGCTCCCAGTACATTAATTAGTTTCCTTTCATTGCTTTCGAGCCGCATAGCCTCGGTAATATCGTTTACTATACTGACAATCAATGTTTTATCCTTACTGACATACGGGTATGAATTTATTTCGACTGTTCTGATTTCCCCGTTTGCCAACACATGTTCATGTATAAAACTGTGCTCTTTTCTGTCCAGCACCTCCCGCAATTCCTTTCTGGTCTCGCCGGGCGCCAAAGTGTTTAAATCCCGCATTCTCATGGATTCTAACTGCTCCTTACTGTATCCATAAAAATCGGCTGCTGCTTTGTTTACATATAAAATTTCACCGACTTCCCAATCCGAAATAATCATAATAGATCCGTGATGTTCAAACAAATCACAAAAATCAATATCCTTTGTATAGGAATGGGCAACCGACAATGCATTAAATGTAAAAAAAATTATGAGTACCAAGAAAACAAATATCCTCTTCATTTTTCATCCTCCAAAATCTCCCCAACCATTACCAAAAGTTCCGCAGGACTGAAAGGCTTAGCCAAATAATAATCTGCCAACGCTTCTTTCGCTGCTATTTTATCAGTCTGCTGTCCCTTGGCGGTCAATATTAAAATTTTTATATCTTTTAACTTCGGATCCGTTTTTATCTTTTTACAAACCTCGTATCCATCCATCCCGGGCATCATGACATCGAGTATGGCCAGGTCCGGCCTTTCTTTCTTCGCCATCTTTAATGCATCTATACCATTGTCAGTTTCGAGTATGTTGTAATTACCAATTTCCAAGGTGCCTGCTACAAGCAACCTCAGCGCCCTTTCATCATCCGCTATAAGTATTTTGTTCATTGCATATTCCCTCCAAAATAATTATGTTTCAGTTATTAACTCAAACATAGCCCTTTGTTTTTTCAGTCCTTTAGTAATATGTATCTGAATATTGACTCCTGAATTTGTTAAATTCTTCGGTTATGCTGCTAAACTGTTCGGCAACTGCATTCAGGTCTTCTCTTCTGGCTGCCAGTTCCAATTTAAACATTATGTTTTTTATGGTGCCTGTGCCCAAGGTTTCTGACATTTTTTTAATTCCATGTGCATGCCTTTCAATAAGCAACAAATCCCCCTTATCAAAAGCATCTTCCAGAAACGCCATGCTCGCAACCATATTGCTAATTGTTTTTTCCATATTCATTCTGTGCTCCGTCAACAAATTCTCGTACCCTGCGTTTTCATATTCAAAACAATATCCATCCCCCACAGGTGTCCCGCTCCAATCCCTTGTTCCAAATTCCTCCACAGTCCTTTCGAGGGTTTTGAGCAAATCATTTATTTGTACAGGCTTTGGTATATAATCATCCATTCCCGCTGCCAAATACTTTTCCCTATCGCCCTGGAGGGCATAAGCAGTGAATGCTATAATGGGAAGGCGCTTTCCTGTACCTTTTTCACCTGTTCGGATTCTCCTTACGGCTTCAAGCCCATCCATCCCAGGCATTTGTATATCCATCAATACTACATCAATATCTTCCTTACTTATAACATGTAAAGCCTCCATACCGTTATTTGCGATTTCAACAATATGGCCGGCTTCCCTAAGCATACGTGCGGTCACAATTTGGTTTACTTCATCATCCTCGGCGAGCAATACCCGCAACGGTTGATCTGTTTTAGTAGGTACCTCCATATCATGCCTAACATTAGCTGTCCCCAATTCCCCGACAACCAATTTTACGGTGAAATAAAAAGTGCTCCCTTTTCCTTTTTCGCTCTCTGCCCGGATTGAACCGCCCATCATTTTTACCAGTTGTTTTGAGATAGCCAATCCCAGACCTGATCCGCCAAACCTCCTGGTGATTGAATTATCAGCCTGACTAAAGGTACCAAAAATCCTTTCCATATCTTCGGGCGCTATGCCCACACCCGTATCGGAAATTTGGAACTCCAACTCTACAAACCCTTTCCGGCTATCTTTTATAGTGGCTGAAAGATTTATTTCACCTACATCCGTAAATTTAATTGCATTTCCCAAAAGATTGTTAAGCACCTGTTTAAGTCTGTTCGGGTCCCCATTGACAGACTGCGGCATTTGCGAATCAAGTTGATATCCAAAAATCAACCCTTTCTTTTCAGCTTCTATACCATGTGGTTTTATCACTTGTTCTATAAGATCCTTAAGATTAAAACCGATATTCTCCAGACCTAATTCCCCGGCCTCAACCTTGGAAAAATCCAAAATATCATTTATTAAATTTAGAAGACTTGTGGCACAGCTTTTTGCTGTAAAAAGATTGTCCCTTTGGTCTTCCGTTAAATCAGTCAACAGGGTCAAATCTATCATGCCCAACATACCGTTAAGCGGTGTGCGTATTTCGTGGCTCATGTTGGCCAGAAATTCACTTTTAGCAAGGTTTGCGGTTTCCGCACGTTCTCTGGCTTCCTCAAGCTCCTTTTGGGTTTGCTTTCTTTCCGTAATATCACGCTGTATACTTAAGAGAACTTTATTTTGTCCAATTTTTGCGCTTTGCAAGCCTACCTCCACAATAAAATTGCTGCCATCCTTCCTGCGGGCTGTTGCTTCGTAATATATACCTGCTATATCGCTATTATATGGTTGTATTCTCACAGGTGTTCTGTTACCGGGTTCTACGAGTTCGAAAACTGATTTGTTTAGGATCTCCTCCCTGGTATAACCATATGCCCTTAAGGCTGCGCTATTTATTTCGATAATACCGCCGTCTGTGTTGGAAAAGATGATTATATCATTTGCATTTTCTGAAAGAAGCCGATATCTTTCCAGGCTTTCCTCCGCTTGTCTTATTCTTGTTATATCTCGAAATACAATAACCATGCCGACGATATCGCCGGAAGCCCTGATTGGCGAGATGCATGCCGATACATATTTCTCCTCATTGTTTCTCAATATAAGTATAGTATCTTTCTTAAGGCCCGTGGTTTCTCCTTCATTCATGGCCAAGTTAAACAGGTCATCTAAAGGTTTCCCCGTGTTTTTATCTACAATTTTGAATACTTCAAATAAGGGTTTATTGATTGCGAGGTCGGCCGGCCATCCGGTTATTGTTTCCGCACCGTTGTTCATCATAACCACCTTTCCATCGGAGTCAGTCCTGATTATACCGTCCCCTATACTGCCAAAGGTCAGCTCAAATTTTCTCTTTTCGGAAAGGAGTCTCTCTTGGATAATTTTATTTTTTCTGTTTTCTTCCGCTTCTGCTAACAGACGGTAAACAACAAATCCCAATCTGCCAATCTCGTCCTTCCTGATAACATCGCTGCAGCCGATATCCAGAAATTTAAGAATTTCATCCTTACCTACATCATCACACACCAAAATCCATGGTAATTCGATTTCCAATTGTGACATTTTCTCCGCAACTTTTTTCAGGTCAATATCTGTTCCCTGATATACGGCTATTAGAATATCCCAGTTGCCCCGATATAAAAGGCCACCGATCTTTTCAAGGGTATGAACATAACCCGATACAATATTATATCCGAAATCCTCTATAGTCCGACAAACCAAATCAACGTTGTTTACCCCGAAAAATAATATTTTTAACTCACAATTCATATGTTTCCACCCTCTTTGTTAAAATCGGTTTCCGCCTTGAATTATTGTCCGTTAAAATCGGCGATCCAAGATTTTATCGTTTATCCCGTTTGACATACCTATTCGATATATTTCGACATAATGATTGTTTTTCCTTCTATTTTAATACATTTCTATGTAGAATTAAATAGGGCCGGACTTAGGTAATTTATTAATAAATTACTCAAACCCAGCCCTACTGATTTTATAAATCTCCCTTCGGTTTTTCTACCTTATTTCTTTACTGTGAATCATTGTCCCTGTTTTTCCACTGATCCCTTCCCCGGCTTTCTCCAACAGAGTGATAAGCGAGACCCTACCCCTTCCGGATTCAGCAAATTCAATTGCAGCTTCTATCTTTGGCAACATGGAGCCTGATGCAAAATGCCCTTCTTTAATATATCGCCTTGCTTCATCTGTATCTAAGTCACTGAGCCACTTTTCATTTTCCTTGCCAAAATTTATCGCAACTTTTTCCACAGC
>JGI24711J26586_10003168_pt1 | contig 11106 bp, 9 predicted proteins | sample BioPla3DNA1_FD_26586 | JGI IMG/M metagenome (IMG submission 26586)
TACCAATGCCTGAAAAAAACGATTAAATATGCAAAGACTTTGAAAGAGTCAAGGGGTTTCCCTTGGCTCTTTTACTTTATCTTGGGAACAGCGTAAGGTTTCAGAAATGTTCAAAGTGACTCGTGGATATGTTCTTGCGGCTACATTAACGGAAGAAAAGAAGAACGAAGAAATGAAGTATCCCGTGTATTCATCACAGACAAAAGATAATGGCTTAATGGGATACTATAAAGATTATTTATACGAAGATGCAATTACTTGGACTACTGATGGTGCAAATGCAGGAACAGTTAATTTTAGAGCCGGAAAGTTCTATTGTACTAATGTTTGTGGCGTTTTACTTTCCGATAAAATACAAGCTAATAAAATGATTTCTGAAGCATTAAACAATGTTGCAAAAGGTTACGTTTCGTATGTTGGAAATCCCAAATTGATGAATAATGTAATGGCAGACATATCTATAATGTTGCCAAAACATTCGGAGGAGCGAGAGCAATTATCAAAGCTGTTTACAAACCTCGACCACCTTATCACCCTTCATCAGCGTAAGGATGTATTTTTATGCAAGCAGAAAGTGTTCATAGACCTGACAAATTGCCCTCATTCTTGGGAACAGCGTAAGTTGGGCGAGGTATATCAAAAAATTAGAAATGCTTTCGTAGGAACAGCGACTCCTTATTATGTAAAAGATGGACATTTCTATTTAGAATCAAACAATGTGAAAGACGGACAAATCAATAGAAATTCTGAAATTTTCATAAATGATGAATTTTACGAAAAACAGAAAGATAATTGGTTGCATACAAACGATATAGTAATGGTACAGTCAGGACACGTTGGACATACTGCTGTAATACCTGAAAATCTTGATAATACGGCAGCTCACGCACTAATTATAATTGCAAATCCAAGTGAAGAAATTTGTCCTCATTTTGTTAATTATCAATTTCAAGCACCCGAAGCTAAGATAGGAATTGATAACATAACAACGGGTAATACCATAAAACATATTCTTGCATCTGAGATGAAAAAATTCGATATTCAAGTACCGAGTTATGAAGAACAAAGATATATAAGCGAGTTTTTGCTTCATCTCGACCACCTTATCACCCTTCATCAGCGTGAGAAAACTTTTAATATAATGGAGGAATAATTATGCTGAATAATATACAAGCAACTGATTTATTTTATGACTACTACAAACAATGGATTACTGTTTACAAAGAAGGTGCGATAAGGAAGGTCACGATGGATAAGTATCTTTTGACTTTGACTTGGATTAAAAAATTAGCACCAGATTTGAAAGTTGGGGAGCTTTCGAGAATTACATACCAAAAATTGCTTAACGATTATGCAAAAGAACACGAAAGGCAAACAACTATGGATTTTCATCATCAGCTAAAAGGGGCAATTCTTGATGCAGTTGACGAGGGTTTGATTGAACGTGACCCTACTCGTAAAGCAATAATAAAAGGAAAAAAACCACGACACAAGAAAATCAAATATCTTAATCAGTTTGAACTTCATAAACTTCTTACGGGATTAGATTTGGGGAAGGAACTAAATTGGGATTGGTTTATTTTACTTGTTGCGAAAACAGGTATGCGTTTTTCAGAAGCGTTGGCAATTACACCTAATGATTTTGATTTTTCTAAGCAATCTCTTTCAATCAGTAAAACTTGGGATTACAAAGGAAATGGTGGTTTTATGCCGACTAAGAATCAATCATCAGTAAGGAAGATTCAGATAGATTGGCAGTTGATTATTCAATTTTCTACTTTGGTAAAAGGTTTGCCGGAAGATGAGCCGATTTTTGTAAACGGAAATGTTTATAATTCTACGGTAAATGATGTTTTAACAAGACATTGTAAGAATGCTAATATTCCTATAATATCTGTTCACGGACTCCGACATACCCACGCCTCGTTACTTCTGTTTGCAGGAGTATCCATTGCAAGTGTTGCACAGCGATTAGGACATTCAAGTATGACGACCACACAAAAAACCTATTTACATATAATACAAGAACTTGAAAATAAAGACGTTGATTTAGTTATGCGTTCTTTATCAAGTCTAAATTGATAAATCAAACCTCACGCTGATGAAGGGTGATAAGGTGGTCGAGGTTCTTAAAATATGCTCCTATCAACATTTGTTCTTTAACTGAAGTAGGAAAAACGATACTTGTATCTTGTATTGCTGATTTGGAAATAGACGAAACCTTTGAACCCTGAATCAATGGAAGTAATTGGTCGTGATATGTTCGTGAGTTCATATAATATCCAAGATAACCTTCAGCAAATTCAACATTCGGTCTACACGGAATTGTGTGCAATCCTGACAGCACAAATTCTTCAGATAAACCAGCTATTTCGCTGCATTTTCCAACGGTTTCATCTTCGGCTGCATCTGCAATAATCACATCTCCATTTTTCAGTAAAGAGGATTGATATTTACTCAACAATTCATTGTTTAAGAGATATGTCATTTCATCTTTGCCTATATCTAATATTTCTCCATATTTAACCAAAATATCCCCGTAATGAATATTCATTACTTCGCCATCCGCATCACTTAGTTCTGCTCTTGATAAAGCATTGTTTTGTAAAAAACAAAATACCTTACTAAACTTACGCTGTTCCCAAGTTGGTGGCTTAATGACTTTTCTGAAGATTACACTTCTTGACAAATTATAACTTATAGTTTGCGTGAAATAGAGATAGGTGTTGTGAAAATTCGACACCTATATGCATATAGAATGTGTTTTCGACCCGATACGTTGAAAATTTAACATTTTAGATGTATAATGAGAAATATGTAACTATAACGTGTAGTTGTTTTAGTAAAGGAGCGTTGTTGTTAATGAGGATAAGTTATAAAAAACTCAAGATTCTTATGATGGAAAATCAGATGAAAAGAGCAGATTTAGTAAGAGCTGCAGAGCTTACTTCTTATGCAGCCAAGAAAATAAATAAGGATGAAATCGTGTCACTTGAAGTGCTAATGCGTATATGTAAAGTTTTTCACTGTGATATTGGAGATATTTGTGAAGTTATATTAGATGAATAAAATTAGTTTGATTGAACCAAATAACAGAAAGGAAGTGCAGTATGGCACAAAAGCGAAAATTTTATAAAAATAAGTCCTCTGATGTTATTTGGTGGCTGGACAATTCAGATGTTGTCGGAGAATGGGTGTTTTCTTTTGATAAAAAGACTCTGTTTAATATGTTTGCTGATTATCCGTATAAACTGACACCTGAACAAAAAGAGATATTTGATAAGGAAAATCCTTATTGGGCAGATTTTTTCAAAGATAGAGAACCAAATTATGGAGGTGCTTCATTATGATGATATGTCCGGAAACATATTATGAGATGAACTTAAAAGGCAAAGACGAAAAGCAACTGTTATCAGCTATTCGTGGACTTAAAAATGAAATTGGGCATTTGAAAAAGGCAATGGAACACCCTGATTATAAAAACACACCTATGATGCACCCAAGTGAAGGTGTTCGTGTAAGCTGTACTCGTGAATATCTTACTCGTGCTATTCAGGCACTTGAAGAAATTGGTGGAACATATCAACCATCGAAAGCAGAACTGAAAGCGAAAGAATTTCAGGATAATCTCGAATACCTTTCAAAAATCACTTTTGAAATTGGTGGTTTCTTCGATGGAATAACAAGATATGTAATCGAATTTCAAGGCGACAAGGCTGGTTTTATATCATCGAAATTTGATTGTATATTGGAAGAAAAACCGATGGATAAAGAAGAAGTAATATGGCTACTTTCCCGTCTTTATATTGGAGAGTGGAAAAAGTATTACGACCCTAAAAGATTTGGGTATTTTGTTTTGGACGGAACACAATGGAATGTATCTTTTGAATACTCCAATGGCTATAAAACGGTAGAGTTTGCCGGAAGCAATGATTATCCATATAACTTCAGCGAATTTATTGAGATTTTCGGTTTAGATGAAGATATGGAATTTGAAGAAGATGAAGAATAAATTTATGGAATTATAGGTGGAGAAAGTAAAATGCAATTAGGTTGGATTGATTTTTCAAAAACAGAACGAAGTAAAATATTGAGTGTCTTAGACCTACTTTCTGAAAGTGGAACTTTGGATGAGCTTGGAATTGCTGCTGTTAGAGATGGTTTCTCCAACCTTTTCTTTCCGGGTACTTCCACTATCCAAACAAGGGCAAAGTATTTTTTTGCTGTTCCTTATGCTCTGAAACAGTTGGAAAAAAGCAATGAATCCAATCCCAACAAGATATTAAAGACATTAGACACGATTGAAAGAAACTGTGGCGAGATTTTATTTAGTCAGAACAGAAATGAAAGTGGATTGATTGGTAAGAACTCACTTCAAAATGGAAATTGGGTAAAACGTACACCAGCAAGTATTTATTGGGCAGGACTCAGACGATATGGAATATTTACCGGAGGAAGTCTTTCTCTCTCCGAGTATGTGCGTGTGTCGTGTGCATTGAAGTCGCAGAAAACTACATTAAAAAAACTCGGCAATAGAAATGATAACGCAGAGGAAAATGAATGTGATGATAAGAATGCTGGCGATTTGTTCAATATGCAGTTTTGGAAAATGCCACTTTATAGAGATAATTGGATTGAAGATTTTTCAATGAATTTAAGTAGTGATGAATCTGCCTTCCTAAAGGAGCAAATTATTACATCTTGCAAGGGTTCAATGCTTGCGTATGTACTTGAAAATGATATTGCAGAGTTTGTGGATTGCACATCGTTTCAGGATATTAGCAGTATTATTGATTTGTTTCCGGAAGATATTCAAGAAACATATTGGCTTGCTTTTGCTTTTTCTGATTTCATTTATGCTATTCGTACTGTTTATAACATTGTCATATCGGACGGTAAAAATGAAGAAGCCAATCAGGAATTAGAAAGATTGCAGCCAATTTTTTCTGAATTGGCAGATATAGATATTGATTATATTTTAGAAAGATTAGAAGTATTCAATAATCCGCTGCTTCGTAAATTTTTGAAGCAATGTCAAGAATATTTGATTGCCGGAAACGTGGAAGAACTAAAAAAGTGTATTACTTCAAGAGAGGTTCAGTTGAAAGGGACTAACAGAGCAAAAACGAAACATCCAGGCGAATTTAATCCGAATGAATGGTTAGGTGGAAAAGAACTGGATTATCGTTTTTACAATGCACGAACAATAGTTAGAGATATTATGGAAAGTGAGGACAAGACCAATGCTTAATCCTAATAATGATAGATTAGATTATGGTCAGGTTCTTGCCCCACCTGACAATTACACACTTGATTTTGCAATAGGTACAACTTATTCCTTAGATTTAGATGCACTTGTAGGTGCTTGTATTGCACTCGGTCTTTCTGAAGAAACTGATAGTGATTTGATGAAAAATCCTATTTGTTTATTAGAAGCATTAAGAGCTACCGGAGATAAAGTCGCACTCTTTTGTGAGGGCGGACAAATACATACACCTAATAATATTACTTCGCTTTACATCTTGCTTGAAAAGATAGTATTTCAAGTAAGTACAGCAAAACGAAAAGGAATTGCAAAATTCCCATCATTCCATCCAAAGTTTTGGCTTATAAGATACGTCGATGAGAATGGCACACCTTTATATCGTGTTGTTGTATTAAGCAGAAACCTTACTTTTGATAGAAGTTGGGATGTAACTTTTACGATGGACGGAAAAGTTAATGGTCGTAAAACACTTAAAACTTCTCCGGTAGTAGACTTCGTATCTTATCTTACAAGCAACTTACCTTCGGACGAAAATGCCAAAACAAAATTAAAGAAGATTAGAACGATAATTCGTGAGTTACCATATGTGCATTTTGAATTGAACTCACGTGAGTTTGAAGATTTTGAATTTTTACCGACAGGTGTTAAGAGTTCTGATGGAGGTTTTCATTCGACAAATGATAAACCGTTTGCCCCATTGTTTGAGGATAGTTTTCACGAAATATTGATAATGTCCCCATTTTTAACAAACTCGGTAATTAAGGATTTTATTGACAGAAATAAATATATCAATCATACGGATTATATGCTGTTTACAAGAGCAATGTCGCTTGGAAAACTAAGGTCCGATGATTGTGCTGATTTTAGAATTTTTACGATGAAAGATGCTGTTGTTGATGGCGAGTCAACAATTTCGGAAGAAATGCAGCAGGCACAAAAGCAAGATATTCACGCAAAAGTATATATGGTTCGCAAATATTCAGATACATACTTATATTTGGGTTCGTTGAACGCTTCTCATAATGCGATTAAAGGAAACGTGGAATTTACTATAATGCTCAAAGCCAAAAATCGTTATTTGAATATGAAAAAATTATCCGAATCATTGTTTAATGGTTCGGAGGATAATCCGTCAAACCCATTTCAGGAAGTGAAATTGACGGATACGGTTGTAGTTGATGAGGAACAAGAAAAACAGAATATTCTTGATGGCTATATAAAAGAAATTAACAGAATGAAACCAACAGCAAGGGTGATTTGCAATGCCGATAATTACGATGTAAGCATCAATTTTGCCAAATATGAAAGTAGTGAATATACAGTTACCGTATCGCCACTACTCTCCAATAAAACTGAGTTGATAAACGAAAACGTGTTGTTCAAATCATTATCATTGACTCAACTTTCCGAGTTTTACAAGATTTCTGTTAGTGATGGAACAAATAGCATACAGAGAATTATCATCATTCCGACAGAGGGAATGCCTGAAGATAGAGAGAAGGCTGTTGTTTCCAGCATTGTTAAGGATAAGGAATGTTTTTATCGTTATATAGCTTTTCTTCTTGGCGATAGTTATGTGCTAAGTGCGTTGGAAACTATAAATGGTGCAGAAATTGTGGGGAGAAAAAATACGAACAATACAATTCAGATACCTGCTCTTTATGAAAAAATGCTCCAGACAGCAGCAACAGCACCGGAACGTTTCAAGGAAATAGAATATCTCATAAAAGCAGTATCGGCAGATGGTGTAATTCCGGAACAATTTGAAGAACTATACAATGTGTTTAAGAAGGCGGTGAAACTTTAATGGCTGATGTTAATGTAATAGGTCAGATTGAAAAAATTGAAAATACAGTAATATCAGGGTTAAAGGATTTTCAAAAAGCAACCGTGACTCGCATTGATCAGCTTTATAGAGCTGGCCAAATGCGAGTGCTGGTTTCTGATGAAGTGGGTCTTGGAAAGACATTGATTGCTCGTGGTACGATTGCAAAACTTGCAAAATTACAGAAAGAAGTTGGAGATAATCTTGTAAAAGTAGTTTATATCTGTTCCAATGCTTCTATTGCAGAACAGAATCTTAATAAACTTAGAATAACAAGCGAGTTGAGAACGGAACGTACTGGTTCATCTCGTCTTTCTATGCAGCATTTGAATATTTTCAAGCAAGAGAATGATTCTGATTTGTTAAGCAGATACATTCAGCTCATACCTCTTACTCCAGATACCTCTTTTAGAATGACAAATGGTGCAGGAACTTATCCTGAACGAGCGTTAATGTTTGCAATTCTTAGAAGATTGCCGGAGTTATCTCAATATACAAAAGCCTTAGAGTTCGCAATGAAAGACGGTGCAAGTAGTGGTTGGGATGGATGGGCAAAATCTTGGTATGAAACAGAAGTCTTAGAATGTGACAAACTTTCCGGTGGAAAGTATTTGTCTTATATGTTGGAAAAGTTATCTGTGGAATTGAAAGAGCCGGCTGAAGAAAATGTAACATACTTAGACCTTGTGGTTGGTATGTGTAAAACAATCGAAAAGTACGGTTATAAAAAGCAGAATAATAATTATGTTATAGGCAAACTGAGAGTTCTGTTCGCAAAAATCAGTTTAGATAAACTGGAACCGGACCTTGTTATTATGGACGAGTTCCAACGTTTCAAATACTTGATTAACTCTGACCCTGAATCTGAAACGGGAATGTTGGCTAATAAGTTCTTTAATTCAGATAAGGTAAGAATGTTATTATTGTCGGCAACTCCATATAAAATGTATTCTACCCTCGAAGAAATTGATGAAGCACAGGTAGATGAACATTACTCGGAATTTTTTGATGTGATGAATTTCCTTAATATCACAGAAGAAGAAAAGACTGAGTTCAAATCTGTATGGAGTAATTATTCTGTTCACTTAAAAGAATTAACAGATGGAGATACAACGATTCTTTCTGCAAAAAAGGCAGCCGAAGATGCAATGTATCAACATATATGCCGAACTGAACGTGTATCAGCAACAGAAAACGCTGACATAATTGACGATAAAGACGTTAGTGTTCCAATAAGTGTAATGGAACAAGATATAAAATCCTATTTACAAGCACAGAAACTGCTTGAAGAAATAGGTGCTTCATTTAATGTTCCGGTTGATTATGTTAAATCGACACCGTATCTAATGTCGTTTATGAGGGATTATCAACTCAAACGTCATATTGAGAAGTATTTTTCGGAACATCCTGATGAAATAAACAAAATGAACAAAGAGTCATTCTGGTTGAAAAGAAAGACTTTAGATAATTACGATAAAGTGCCAAACGGAAATGCAAGACTTGATAGAGTTATGACACATACATTTAAGGACAATGCAGAATTGCTGTTATGGGTTCCACCATCAAAGCCATATTATGCACCACAAGGTGTTTTTAAGAATACAGAAGCCTTTTCAAAAACGCTTGTGTTCTCATCTTGGGAAATGGTTCCGAGAATGATAGCAGGATTGTTGTCTTATGAGGCGGAAAGAAAAACTGTTGGTAAATTAGCGAAAGCAAATGAAGCAAAAGAAGCTCATTATTTTTATACTGGCGAAAAACGTTATCCTTCAGCAAGACTAAATTTCTCGGTTAGTAACGGAACACCAAATGCGATGACCTTATTCTGTTTAATGTATCCTTCGCAGTTTTTGACTAAGTGTTACGACCCGATAGAATATATCAATCGTGGTGCTACTTTGCGAGAGATTGAAAGGGATATTAAGAGCAAGATTTCTGAAAAACTTGCAAAATATGAATCACCAAAGTCAGGTGTTCAGGATAAACGCTGGTACTATGTTGCACCCTTATTACTTGACGGAGCTGGTTACGTTACCACTTGGCTGAATAGTGGAGAATATCTTGCTTCCTTTGATGATGAGGAAGAAAAAAGCAAACGACAAAAAGGTTTTCTTACTCACTTACAGGCTTTGAGAGAATTATATTATGAAACAAATTACGGAAAAGTTTGTAATCTTGGCAGAAAACCAGACGACCTTTTAGATGTACTGACAGATATGGCAATCGCTTCTCCAGCAATTACTATCAATAGAACTTATCGTAGTTATTGTAAAAGGGGCAATACATTCCCAAGTTATCTGCCAAGTCAGATTGCAAAAATCTTCATTAACCGTATGAACACAGCAGAATCAACAGCGACTATTGAACTGGCGTGTGGCAAGAAATCCGATGACGCACATTGGCAGAATCTTCTTACCTATTGCAAGCACGGAAATGTTCAATCAATGTTTGATGAGTATGCACATTTAATCTCAAACGGTTTAGATGCTGACCATAACCTGATTGATAATTTGCACTACACGATAGCAAGTTCAATGGATGTTAGAACTACTATTTATACCGTTGATACATATAACGGATTTAAGGCTCGTGTGAACGGTGGTAAAGAAAAGGCAACTGCAATTCGTTCTCACTTTGCTGTTGCTTTTACAAAGGGCGACGGTAAGGAAAAGGATGCAGACAGAAAAAAGAGTGTGAGAAATTCATTTAATTCTCCGTTCAGACCGTTTGTGTTGGCATCCACATCAATCGGACAAGAGGGATTAGATTTCCACAATTATTGCAGAAGAATTGTGCATTGGAACTTACCATCAAACCCGATTGACTTAGAGCAGCGAGAAGGGCGTATCAATCGTTTTGAATGTTTGGCTATTCGTCAAAATGTATCTAAGCGATATGGAGATATTGCATTCAAGGATAATGTTTGGAAAGAAATGTTTGATGTTGCTTCGAGAGAAGAAAACGGTGGTAAAGGTTCTGACCTTATTCCGTTTTGGGGATTAACTGAACGTGAAGATATGGTTAAGATAGAACGAATTGTACCAATGTATCCATTCAGTCGTGATGGATTGGCATACGAAAGACTTATTAAAATTCTTTCCTTGTATCGTTTGACTTTGGGACAAGCACGACAAGAAGAACTGCTTGAATACATATTCCAAAATTGTGAAGATGTGGACGATATGAAAAAGCTGTTTATAAATCTGAGTCCATATTATAAAAATGTGGATAACGAAGAATGAGGTGAACGGAATGGTTGAATTATCAGGTGCTAATATAAAGCACAAGAGTTTTGGTGTCGGAAAGGTTATTGAACAGACGGACACTTATCTTAAAATTGAATTTACGGTAGGAATAAAGCAATTTCAATTCCCTGAAGCTTTTGAAAAGTTCTTACAGTGCGAAGATTCAAATACACAAAATGTAGTTCTTGAAGCGTTAGAAGTCAAAAAGGAAAAAGAAGCAGAACTCAAAAGACAGAAGCAAGAAGAACAAGCTCGTTTAATTAAAACTCAAACACTTGTTAAGCCATCAGGCACAAAGCAGAAAACATATCCGAAAGAAAACATTGCGTTCAAGTGTAACTATTGCAATGGTGGTCTTGCTGAAAACGGAATCGGATATATATGTGCTTGTACTGATGAAATGATAGATTATAATATCGAAGTCGCACAGCATAATTGGTGTTGCGATGATGACTCTCCTTGTAAGCAGTATTACGATGGACTTATTACAAGAAAAGAATTAGACAGCATTTCTGAAGAAGATGGATTTGTTTGCTACGAGAGTCAAATGCTTAGAAACTGGACAGCATTTGCCGGATTTGCATTGACAAAGGAAAATCATCAAAGACCGATGAAGCTAAATAAGGTTCAAGTAAATAGTTTAGCTATTCTTACGACAAGAGAACCACACGCTTCTGAGAAAGATAGATTTGTATTTGGTGTATTTCTTGTTGATGAAGCATATGAGGGCGATAACCGTGATGAAGGTTATGTTACCACTTCGTCAAAAT
>JGI24711J26586_10003172_pt1 | contig 11097 bp, 10 predicted proteins | sample BioPla3DNA1_FD_26586 | JGI IMG/M metagenome (IMG submission 26586)
ACTGTTTGTGGAAGTATTATTAGTCGATTATCACCTAATCTTAGCGTAACTTCTCCATCAAAATAGTCAGCGATTATGAATTTGTTATTGTCGCATCTATAGATTGCTGAAGCTATTGGATCTTTTACTTCAAATAATTCTTTTTGATAGTTTTGACCTAAAACAAAGCCTGAAAAAAAAGCAAAAGCATAAATGAAAACTAATAAAGCAATTGTTGATTTTTTCATATTATTTTCTTAATTATTTTATTATTTTCTTTAGTATATACTATTAATGCATAAATAGCAATAATTGATCCAAAGTTTTCAAGTCCCTCCTCTATTGCGTTAAGTATTCTATAATTCATATTATAAACAAAGTTATTTGCTTGCCAATATGCACCAGAAATCATTTCTATTCCAATAGCGCCTAATAGAAAAATAAAAGCACTAAAAAATAATAACATTTTAACTTTTTTAGGCAAAGAAAGGAAAAATTGCAAAAATATATTGCCTAGAATAAAGATTATAATTGTAATGGGTATTATCCATGCAAAAAAGAATAAGCCACTATCAATACCAAGTATTTCTTGAAAAGGCTTTATCATCAATTCATGAAGTTCGGCCCCCTCATCAATACTTAAGAAAACAAATATTAGTGATAGAAATAGCCACTCTTTTCTTTTTTCATCAATATAAGTTAGAGCAAATAATAAAGCAATAATAAAAAGAAGTGTTTGAGCAAACCATGTTGGAATGCTTATCTCATTATCCATATTAAACTTTTCTCCAATTTTATATAGTAATAGAGATGGTTCTAGATTGATATTAATGTAGCAAAAAAATAAATGAAGGATAATTAAAACAATATTTATTATAACAAGTGATTTAATTATTTTCATTCAAAGGAATCGTCAAAAATATAATTAATTTATTTTGCACCCTGTTTCTTGTGACAATGCTTCAACTGAATTATTTGGGAATGGAGTCCCTTTTATTTGTATTTCTGGAACATAGTTTTCTTTCATTTCTTCAGCACATCTTTGAGAATTTTCATCACAGTCAACATAAACTAAATCTATATCTCNCCCAATAGCTAATAAATCANTTTTTAGTTGTGTACAGGTAGGACAAGCACTAGTTCCATAAATAANTACACCACTATCCTTTAGACACTCTAAGAAACTACTATTAGTTGCTTGGTTTTTACTCTGGCTAAAGATAATTAGTCCAATTAGCACAATAATTATTATTAACAAAATGTATAATATTTTTTTATTCATATTTTTAAAGATTATAATTAACTTTTTATAATTATATAATATCACAATTCCTTTAATTTTTCCATATAGTATCTTTAGCAGTTTTTTAAAAAGTTGTTACTATGATGTTTCTATTATATATTTTCTTGAAGTTCTTGATTTTATTTGACAATTTACTATAATTATAGTGCTATAGAAGTTCTTTGAAAAAGGAGGGATGTATGATGATGTTAGAACAGACGTACAAAAGGATTGTTGAGGAGGCCGCTGAGAGGGCACTTGCTGAGGTTGGTCTCAATAGGGATGAGCTTCAGAAGCTCATCGATAACAGTAACGAGTTTCAAGCTCGTATTATTGCTGATATCAGGGAGATATCTAAGAGCAACCATTTTACGAATGAGGAAATAGAATCTAGTTACGGATACCCGTTGGATTATAGGATCAAAAATATCACTAGTCAGGTCAACATTTTACGTCAGCTCTTCCCTAATATCGGTTTTGCTGATGAAAAGATTGCCGGACAACCGCTTCCTGCTTACTCTGAAGGATGGTTTGCTATCCCGAGGTGGCAATTAGTTGCCGAGACTTACAACGAAGCGGTACAGAAGGTACTTGATTTGATTAAGAAACAGCGTAAGGGCAGGTTCCACAATTGGCGCGAAAACAAACTAGGAGAAGATTATCTTCGACAGCATAAACATACAGTAGAAAAAATTGAAATGTTAGCTGAACAGCAGAAGGGCTATGACATTCTAGTCGTGGCAGTTCAGACCGGTATCAGACATCGGGGCCGCAGTGTTCGTCGGGCTCGAGAAGTCTTTATGGCTAACGAGTTTGGACTTGGTGTATTCGAAGTCGGGTGTATATTGCTTACGTATCCAGAACGTTTTCAGTATTGGCGTGATCTCTGGATTGACTGCGCGGGCAATGAATACGCCTTTGATACTATTGATGATTTTTCGTGTGTGCCCTGTTTTGGCTTTTATAGTGGCAAGGTTAAGTTTGAAGTGAGCCCTCTTGACCACGCAAGCATCTATCGTGGCTCGGCGTCTGGATTTTTTTAGGGTTATCTATATATTAGTGGATAACCCTTTTCTTCTTTTTTCAATAATATATTCCAAATTAGGTATCGCTATTGGAACGTCTCTTCCTGAGTTAATGGTTTTTATAAGTGTAATAAAAAATGGAATACCAAAGCAGTAATAATAATTCCAAAGAGGTGTTAGTATTATTTCTGCTGCGATTTTTGTTTTCACATTATATTTTTATAAAAATAGTACGTATGAAGATTAAATGAGCTATTTTCTAATTCTCCATATATCTTATATCCATTTTTTTGATAAAAATTAAAATTATCTTTATCGGTTACACCTAAAATAATCTTATGAGCTTTTTTCTTCTTAATATATTTTTCGTATTCCTTTAAAAGGATACTTCCCATTCCTCTTTTTTGGAATTCTTCATTAATTGAAATCCAAATAATAGAAGAAACTCCTCCATAAGGAGGTGTTCCTATTAAAAATCCAACAATTTTTTTATTAATTTTTAGGACAAGAAATATTAATTTTTCTTGTTTTAAACAATTAGATACATTTTCTTTATTGTAGTCATTTTCTATAAAAAACTTTTTATTGCTTTTAGAGTATTCTTTAAATTGTTGAAGGACATTATTTTTGAATATTAACAAAAACTCATCCAAATCTTTTTCTTTTAATTTTTCAATTTTGTATAATTTAGGCATTTTTAATAAATAAAAATATATTATATATTTTTGGAATGTGCTGTAGTTAAAATAAAAAACATATAAAGATAATTATTGCTGTCTGTCCTGAACAAAATCCGAACTTTTTCGCGAAAATCCGAACGCTGATTTTTGATAATTTTCGCTTGAAAAGTGAGTATTCACTAGGAATTTTACTCACTCTTGCTTTTTCGCTACTGCCGAATTTTGTGTAAACAGAGTTGGCATACCGTTTAAATAATTAAATCAACCCAATTTTCAAAAGAATTATTCTTGAAATCCTTGCTTGTTTTGTCAAAATAAATCCAGCGTCCATGATAATTTCGTTCGGTGTTGATGACTATTCCACCAAAACATTTTTTACCTTTTTTATTCTCTGCTTGAATATATTTATACAATCCATCAATTTTTGGTCCAGCAACTTGTTTTGTTAATCCGGCCTTCGTGTCAAAAAGTCCAATTCGACCGTCTTTTAACTTTACGATAAAATCAACATAAAAAGGTTTCTCCTCTCCGTTATTATAACGAACAGCAAAAAATGTTGCGTCTCTGTCACCGTTTTTAAACCACCATTCAACCCTTTCTGATTTTTCTAAAAAATCAATAAAAGCCGTTTCCGACTTCCACTTCCCGTCGCTAAAAAATGGTTGCATAATTGATTTTTTGACACTCATTTTCGAATATTCTCTACTGTAAGGTAAAAATTCTGGAATATTCCAATTCTCCACATTAACCATTTCACTTTCCCTTTTTACTACTTCTGCTTGATATTCTTCTTTTGCTTTGTTTATAACGTTGACAAAATGTTGAGAATTTTTATCACTCAAAACAATTTGGACAATTTCTTCCCATACATCGCCGTACCACATTTTTAATTCCTGCTCAAAAAATTTATAAATTGATTCTTTAACTCTGCCAACCGATCTATCTTCGGGATAAAAAGGGGTTAAATTATTGCACACAAAAAAGTCAAACAATTTCTGCATATCAAAACCGCTTGCTTTTATTTCTTTGTCGCCTATAATCTTTGCCCCAGCTAAAGCGTCAACATCTTCAGCTTTATAATCGGAGATAATTTTTAGATCAAATTTTTTCGCTTTAATATCAATTTGTTTCTTTAAATTATATTCTTTGGCTTGTTTCAAAAATATCTCTATAAAAAGTGGTGACAATCTTGTTTTTTCGCGATGTCTTTTTGGGTAGCACGAAAATAATCCTAATTTGGGATCAAAACGCCTTTTACTTGTATAAGTAATAATGTAATCTTTAGCGACATCTTCCTTAATTTCTATATTGTCTAAGTTGGTATAAACATAGCCGTAATTTAAAATTTCATTTTTATAATGTCCTTTATCCGGTTCTGGCATCCTCATAATTCTGCCAACGGTCTGAATGGAAAAAATTGGGCTGTGCCACTGCCTAAATAAAACTAAGATTTGTGCTCTGGGGCAGTCCCAACCCAAAGCAATCGCTTGCTTAAAAATTAAAACTTCAACCTCGCTATCATGCCTCTCAATATTTTCTTTGTTAATACGTTCACCTGATAGCCAAATGGCCAGTTTATTATTGTCTTTTTCTGTTGAAATTTTGTATTTATTCTTCAAAATACTTTCCACTCTTTCTTTTATTCTATCTTCCAAACTTGTTTTTCTATCTGGTAATTGAATTAAAACCAAGGGGTTAACATCAACTTTTTCTTTTTGAAATTCTTTTAATAACTCCTCTCTTTTCTTCAATGCAGCATCTATAACCAATTCCTCACTACCACCGCTTAATTTTTGAGTTTTGATTTTCCCTTGTTTAATAAAATTATCAAAATTATCATTCAAAACAACTGCTTTTTTAATCATTCCTTCTTTTTTTACATCATCTAATTGAACGAATACTTTTTCATCTTCGTCGGCAATTGTTGCTGGCGTTGCAGTAACCTCAATTGTCAGTTTTGGTCCAATCATTTGAATTAAACTTTGTGAAATCTGGCTTGTAGCGTGATGATGTGCTTCGTCAATAATCAAAATTATTTCTCGGCCTTCTTCTTTCGTTCTTTCTAAAACCTTTGACAAGTTAAAATCCTGCTCGTTGTCGCGAATATAAACATTATCTGCCCTATTTATACTTTCCCAATTGAAAAACAAAATCTCGTTTTCGCTTATCTTTCTATCATCTAAATCCTCAAAGTAAGAACACTTTAATGCTCGGCTTGTTTCAAAATAATTTTCTAATTTTTCTCGGCTTTGAATATGAAGTTGCCTTGGAGCCGTCCAAATGAAGCCGAGGGATTGTCTAATATCTCTATCGTCAACCAACTGCTTCAAAAATTCTGCCATCATTATTGTTTTTCCCGAACCAGTCGGCGACTTGAAAACCAGTTTTTTAGTACCTGAATAACCCAAAAGTCTTTTGCTCTTGGTCAATAAATCATCAATTGCGTTTTCTTGATAAATTTTTAATTGCATGGAATTTATTTTGCCTTCATTATTTTTTTGTAGATTTCTTCCTTTGGTAATTCATTTATTAAAAGTTTTACCCACTCTTCCGTATATTCATATGAGTTATAATTAGAATTATAAAAACAATATTGCTGATTTGTTTTTTCTGGAGAAGATGAACCTTTAGGTGGTCTAACTTTGTAATATTTCCAACATTTAGCATGTTGATAACTTGGATTAAATTGCCAATTTTGTGGCATCTTATTTTTTAAAACATTTGAAACATTTTCACATACCTTGCTCGCTCTTAACCCTTGTATAGGGTGGTGTATAGGGATTTGTTTTTCTTTTATTCCGATTAAAAATTTTTGATACTTTTTCATTTCTTCTGGTTTTGTTGGATCATATTTTACAAATTCAATTGCCATATCTGAAGAGCCCTCATGTTCACCAACTTTTGGTATTAAAAAAACTTTAAAGCTATAATTTAAGCTATTTCTGATATTATCGCTTAAATGTCCTTTATAATTTTCTATAAATTGTTTTACATTTTTATACCCCTTTGATTCTTTAATTTTCAATGCTTCTTGTTGTTTTTCTTGAAGAATAGAAGAAAATTGTAAAGCAAATACTAAATTCTCTTTTATTGCATGTTCATTGCCAAATTCACTCGTTAATAAATTTTCAAAATTTATTAACATCGCTTGACACTCACCAAAAATATCAATGTCCAATTGGGGTAGAAATCTATGCTCTATTTTATTTCTCAACTCAATAAAAAAATCTAAATTTTTTCTTATAGGATTATTTTCTTCTTTATAATATTCTCTAACGCATTTGCCTAATTCCCAGGCCTTTTTCTCCTCATCGATTATTACAAAACGCCCATTTTTTTTGTAAAAATATTTTACTCCCTTACGTTCAAAAATTGCATGAAAAAGTGCCAACCAAGCAATACTCATAAAAACTATAAATCCTCCTGATCTAAAAGATGTTCTGGGTTTATTGTAAATCTCTACTGCCAAAAGGGCGGAGTCTTTGGCCTTTTCTAATAATTCTTTGACTTTTTGAGATTGCTTTTTCATAGTATTTACTTAAAAATCCTTCTGTATACCCTCAAAATTGCTTCGGGTATTGGTGATAATTGGATTTTTTGTTTTATATCCTTAAATTCATTATCAAAAGTTTCATCGCCCAAAGAAAAAACATAGACGCTGAATTTACCTTTAATATCCTTTATTGCTTTTTTGAAAACTGGAATTGCGGTTTGGTCAAAAATTATACCGGTATAATGATTGGCATTTCTAAAAATCTTAAAACTTTTTTGGTCTAAAACTTTTTCAAAAGTTTCTTCTCTAACACAAAGCATTTCCGTTGCTTGTTTTGTAAGTTTTATTTTATTTTTATCAGTCGGCTCATTATAATCAACAAAATCAGTTTTGAAATATTTTAGATTGCCAGCTAAACCTTTTACATCTTCTCCTTTTAAATTTTTATATCCCTCAATAACTTTCTTAATTCTCGGATAACAAACATCGGTGCAAATATTATTTTCATTATTGGTACACAAAATAAATTTCCGATTACCACCATCTTCTTTGTTAAGTTCTAAAACGGCTTGGGCGGTAGTTCCTGAACCTGCAAAGAAATCTAAAATTATGAAATTTTTTCTAGAGGATACTTCTAATAAATGCCTAATTAGTGAACTGGGTTTTGGTGTGTCAAAAATTTCCCTATTGTCAAAAAAATTATACAGTTCGTCCTTGGCAGTCGCTAAACTACCTACATTCATCAATAAATTATAAAAAACATTTTCCGAATTCTCGTATTGTTCTGGTCTTTTGATAATATAAACTTTTTTCTTTTTGTGATCAAAAAATAATCTACCTTCTCGTATTGCCTTTTTTGCATTGATTGCGCCAATAGTCCAGCGCATATTCTTTGCTGGATAAAATTTTTTCTTAGTTTTTGGATCAATAATTGGAAATCTCATTGTTTTTCTTTCGTAGACCCCGAGATTAGTTTTCTCAATACCTTCTAAGTTATAAGGGCCAATCTCATCCCTAAATTTATATATTCTGTCAAGCGTTCGGTAATTAAAGATGCCGGGCTTTTTCTTTTTGAAGTAGCACAAAATAAATTCCGTCAATGTTCCTATTATCCGTTCGGTATTTCCAGCACCGCCTTTCTTTTTCCAAACAAAGTATTCAAAATTATTTTCTCCAAATAAATCAGGGTGGTCCATTAATAATTTCAATTGTGCAATTTCGTTATTATCAATTGAAATAAAAATCATTCCGGTATCTTTCAATAAATTCTTTGCCAGTTTTAATCTTTTCTCCATAAACGACAGCCATTTTGAGTGGCGATAGGCGTCTTCTTTATCTACATAGTGATCGTTGAAAATAAAATCCTTATTGCCTGTGTTATATGGCGGATCAATATAAATAACATCAACTTTTTTTGCATGAGTATAATTCAAAACTGAAAGAGCGTGATAATTGTCGCCTTCAATAAGCAAATTTACCGGCTTGTCTTTATCGGTGATAATTTCTTTGTTCTTAACCTCTTTCAGCACTGGCAGTTTTTCTTTACACATCTCAACTACTTCTTCGGGTTTTTCTTCCCAAACAAGTCCGTATTTTTTCCTTTTCTTCAATTCCTTTTTCAGCCGCTCAATCTCAGCTTTTAATTTTTCAACTTCTAATTTTTTACTCATATTATTACCTGTGGATAATTCTTGATTGATTTAATAATTTGTGCTATACTTTAATTGTAGGAGAAATCCTACTAATCACGCGGTCCCGCCAAAAGCGGGATTTTCGCTTTTTATATAAACTCTTTTACCTGTATAAAACTTACCGAAATCAATATATTTATCTTTTATATTATGCAATTCCCCGGCCACTATACCTCGTACACCAACTATACCAATTTTCTTATTTTTCACTTTCAATCGTTCTAGTGGCTCTTTCAAATCTGAATCGCCAGAAAAAAGCATAACCGCTGTTAATTTTTCAGTGTCATCCAACATATCCATTGTCATTTCCACATCAAAATTACACTTCAGTTCTTCAATAATTATTCCTGATTTTTGCAACTCATCTATCAATCCTTGAATTTTGTTTCTGACTGAACTGTCAAATAGTGTTATTGTGCGGCGTTGAAAAAACAAACCTTCATTAATCTCTTTTGTAATAAACTTCATCGGTTTAGTTCTTAAAATTGCACCGGTCTTTTTAATACGATTATGGAAAGCTTTAGAATTTTTCAAATCTCTCTCGTTTTTTCCATAATAAATCTTGATCTCTTTAATGTTCTGAAAAGTGAAAAGCTGCCCAACAACATCTTCTATTCTGAATTTCCAGCCCAAGACGTCCTGCCAATGAAACATATTAGTTAAATCTAAATACGCAAAGATGGCCGTTTCTTTATTAATCCAATCCAAATAATCTCTTCTTACTATAAATTTATTTAAAATGTCTTGAGGAATATCCATACTTTTATATCAATTTTTTTCTTTGAAATTAAAAAATTCATTTTTAGTAATAATTATAAGATTAAAACTTGAATTATTTTTTTCGTTTCACTTCATCAAGTGTTTTATTTTCTTCATTTTTCCACTCATTCCATCCATTTGAATTTCTTCCTGCAATTACCCCACTGGCGCTACTTGGTCTCTCAAAAATGTAATCGCGGGTAAAAATATAAGTATCTCCATTTTTGACTAAAACTTTTTCTTCTTTTAATAATCGACGTAAATTTTTTCCGGATACAAAAAATCCTGGTCTTTCTTCTATTCTCGCTGTTGAACCCTCAAACACCATGAATTTGTTATTTTCTAGTAATATTCCAGATGCTTTAGCGTTTCCAATTGTAAAATAATAAATATCTTTCGCGCTTTCTTTTTTAGGTAGTTTTTGAAAAATTGGATATCGGAATAAATTGAGAATAATATTCATATCTTCGAAAAACTCGTCATTAACTGGTTTTCCAAAATTATCAAGACTAATCTTCAGAGGAATTTGATTATTCTTTATCTCGTAACGTCCTATATCACGCGCTAACTGGATACACTTCCCTTCTAAATATCTGATATCAACATCGTTGTCTCCCGGGAAAAATCCAAATGCAATATCCCAATCATCTCGTGTAGCATCTTGTTGTGTTAATCTTCTTTGAAAGTTATCTGTTTGTCCAATATACACAAATGATTTTTCAAGATCGCTTCCACCGAATAGAAAATAAATAGTACGTGACATTCCTTCTTTTGTATGTATAAACTCTTGTAACTCGCCCCGAGGAACAATAATAACTTTACCAGATCTGTTTGCTATTTTTATCTCTAGTATCCCATTTGGGTTATTATCTAAAATTCTTATTTTAATTATTGTCATAATTTTAAATTATCCCTTTATTCTTGAAACTAAAGAAATTATCTTTAGATACAATAATATGATCAATCACTTCAATGCCTAAAATTTTGCCGGACTCTACTAATTTTTTGGTTAATAATAAATCGTCTTCTGACGGTTCGGGATCGCCTGATGGGTGGTTATGAGCAAATACAACCGAAGCGGCTTTATTTTTTATTGCTTCTGCAAATACTTCGCGTGGGTGAACAATGCTTGCATTAAGACTGCCAACCGAAATTTCCGCAATTGAGTGTCCTCTGCTATTAAGGGCAATGATATAAAAATGTTCTTTATGATAATCTTTAAGTTTGCTTTTTATTAACCGATAAACTTTTTTTGGATCGGTAAGCTCTTTGCTTTTATAAGACGGGACTTGAGTGGAAATACGACGGCTAATTTCGAATGTGGCTTTTATCTGTGTGGCTTTTGCTAATCCAATTCCTTTAATTGAAGATAATTCTTCAATACTTGCTTCAGTTAATTTTTGAAGACTACCAAATTGTGCTAATAGTTTTTGAGCAGTAATTGCTACTGATTCGCCGGCAACACCTCGGCCTAAAATAATCTGTAATAATTCTTGAGCCGAGAGTGCTTGCTCTCCAAATTTAACCAACCGTTCGCGTGGGCGCTCGTCTTTTGGCAAGTCGTGAATGGTAAATGATTTGTTCATATTATTTTTTTATTGAATTATCAAGCGACACGCTGAGAGCATCTGTTATTTTTTGTCTTTTCTAATAGTGGAATTCAGTGCCACTCTTGCTTTAATTTTGGCGATAGTATTAAAGACAAAATTAGCCTTTTTCGAGAGAGTCTCTTGAGAAATGCCAGGTTTGTCGGTATTTTTTGGCATTCTTGCCAATTGTGGGTTTTTCTTTTGACATATTTTTTATATAACTTTACTCTACTGTTAGTAGGGATATAAAATCTTTATTATTACTATTGCTATCTAGTATATGAAATTTTTGGTATTTGGTCAATCAAAGGAGGTAATGTGCAAATACATATGGCGGTTTTTCAAAAAATGTGAAAACATCAGAGTATATATGTACACAAATACCAAAAAATACTCTGGAAGAAAGACTTCTTTTAAGAATTACGGAGAAGAAGGACTAATTCCTAAGTCTACCCGACCGAGAACTTGTCCTAACGAAACTTCGATACGAATCAAAGGAAGAGTTATTGAATTAAGAAAAGAAACTAAACTTTGTGCAAAGAAACTTAATTGGAGACTAGAAAAGGAAGGAATAGAAGTGAAAGAAAGAACAATCGGTA
>JGI24711J26586_10003179_pt1 | contig 11089 bp, 10 predicted proteins | sample BioPla3DNA1_FD_26586 | JGI IMG/M metagenome (IMG submission 26586)
TTGTTATACTTACCTTTTTGTACTGTTTTTACTATCAATTGGATACTGCTTATTCTTTCAGCTATTAGTCACTGCCTCACGACAGCTTTAACAATATAGCATCTCAAGTCATTATTATCAACTTTACAAAACCGGTATTTAGGCCATTATTTCAAATTATCATCTAATATCACGTTATTCTTTAATAAAACAACTCCATTCTATCAAACTTATTATGATAGAATGGAGTTGTTTCCTAGAAATTAATAGTTACTTAATTATCTTCTGTTTCTTTTATTTCCTCTTCTTCATTAATCTCTTGATCTTCTTCATTTTCGGACAAATCTTCATCTTCATTTATAATCCTTGCAACTCCCACTAAATAGACCGATTCATCCATTCTCATAAGTGTTACCCCCTGAGTTGCCCTACCTAGAACACTTATATCCTTAACATTTATTCGAATAATAGTTCCGTCGGAATTTATCATCATGATATCATCTTTTTCATTAACAAGCTTCATACCTGCTATCTTACCTGTCTTTTCTGTCACCCTATAAGTAAGTATACCCTTTCCGCCTCTTGTCTGAACCTTGTATTCTTCAAGCTCTGTTCTCTTTCCAAAGCCCCTTTCTGTTACCACAAGCAAGCTGGTATCTTCAATAAATACTCCCATGCCAATTACTACATCATCCTTGTCGAGTCTAATTCCTCGTACACCCATAGAAACTCTTCCTAAAGGTCTTACATCCTTTTCATTAAATCTTATGGACATTCCATTTTTAGTTACAAGCATAATATCTTTTGTGCCATCAGTAAGTCTGACATCTATAAGCTCATCATTCTCCCTCAATGTAACAGCAGTCAATCCACCTTTTCTTATTCTGTCATACTCCATAAGATTTGTTTTCTTAACAACACCATTTTTTGTTGCAAGTACTAGGTAAAGACCTTCTTTATATTCCTTCAAAGGAATTACAGTAGTTACTTTCTCCTCAGGATCTAACTGAAGAAGATTTACTATTGCAGTTCCTTTTGCCTGTCTTCCTGCTTCGGGTATTTCATAGGCTTTTAACCTGTATACCCTTCCTTTACTTGTAAAGAACAAAATATAATCGTGAGTGGATGTTGTAAACAGAGTTTCTACAAAATCCTCTTCCCGGGTGCTAAGACCAATAATCCCTTTTCCACCTCTTCTTTGACTCTTATAAGTATCGGTAGGAAGTCTCTTGACATATCCAAAATGGGTAAGGGTAATTACATTGTCCTCTTCCTCAATTAAATCTTCAAAGTCAAAATCACTTTCATCAGGAATTATCTTAGTTTTTCTTTCATCCCCGTATTTTCCCTTTATTTCAGTTAATTCTTCCTTTATAATATTGAAAACCATAAAATCATTAGCTAGAACATCTTTGTAATATTTTATTTTTGCAAGCAAATCCTGATATTCTGCTTCAAGTTTCTCTCTTTCCAACGCTGTAAGCCTTCCAAGTCTCATATCTACAATTGCCTGAGCTTGTCTGTCACTAAAATCGAACCTTTGAATCAAGCCTTCTTTTGCACTTGCCTCATTTTTAGAAGACCTAATAATCTTTATAACTTCGTCAAGATTATCAATGGCTATCTTTAAGCCTTCTAAAATATGTGCCCTTGCTTCAGCTTTATCAAGCTCAAATTTTGTTCTTCTAACTATAACTTCCTTCTGATGTTCCACATAGTAATCTATTGCCTGCCTTAAATTTAATACATGAGGCTCAAACTTTTTTTCTGGTGTTTGAACTAACGCAAGCATATTAACGCTGAAAGTCTCCTGCATCTGTGTGAACTTTAAAAGTTGGTTTAATACAACGTTAGCATTAGCATCCTTTTTTAATTCAATAACAATGCGCATTCCATTTCTATCCGATTCATCTCTTAAATCGGATATGTTTTCAATTCTCTTATCCTTAACAAGGTCTGCTATTTTTTCTATCAATCTTGCTTTATTTACTTGATAGGGCAACTCTGTAACTATTATTCTCTGTTTGTTAGGAGTCATCTGTTCAATATTTGTTACTGCCCTCATTATTATTCTGCCTTTGCCTGTTTTGTAGGCATCTCTTATACCTGATTTCCCTACAATAGTGCCGGCCGTTGGAAAATCAGGACCCTTTATAATTTTAATCAAATCATCAATCGTTGTTTCCGGTTCATCAATAACAGTTATTATTCCGTCTATAACTTCGCTAAGATTTTGCGGTGGAATATTTGTAGCCATACCAACAGCTATTCCTGAAGAACCGTTTACTAATAGATTCGGAAATCTAGAGGGGAGAACAGCTGGCTCTATTTCATGCTCATCAAAATTAGGCTTGAAATCAACCGTATCCTTATTTATATCCCTGATCATTTCCATAGAAATTTTAGCTAGTCTAGCTTCAGTGTACCTCATCGCTGCCGGTGGATCTCCATCTATTGATCCGAAGTTTCCATGTCCGTCAACTAATGGGTACCTTAAAGAAAAATCTTGTGCCATACGAACCATACTATCGTATACAGCTGCATCTCCATGAGGATGGTACTTACCTAAAACTTCTCCAACAGTAGTTGCACACTTTCTATGTGCCTTATCCGGTGTAAATCCAAGCCCATACATACCATATATAATTCTTCTATGTACCGGCTTCAAACCATCTCTAACATCAGGCAATGCACGATCTACTATTACACTCATAGCATAGTTTATAAATGAATTCTTCATTTCAGCTTCAATATCAACAGGTATTATACTTTGTTCCTTGACATCATTTATATCTGCCATTGACTTACCTCTTTTCTATAATAGTTCTTTTTATTATTAGCTTTTTGAAATTACAATTAATAGTTATCACTAGAAATCACTTTACCTATATATTCTAATAAAGTTTACGCAAGCTGTCCACTTTTTTAATTATTTAATAAGACTTAAGTATACTTATGTATTTTATTTGTAATAATAAAAGGAATGATATTAAATCATTCCCAGTTTATTTATAATAAATACCTAGTGCTTGTTAATACTACCTTACTAATTCCTTAAAAACACCTTATTTAGGTATTCTGATTATAAATTCAACATAACTTCCTCTATCAAATTGGGCTGCTTTTGCATCCACTCCTGATTTTTTCATTAATTCTATGGATTGCTTTATTGTATTTACAAATATTCTAATATCTTTTATTGCTCTAGTAAATTTCCCCTTATTCTTCTTTTCATTTTCCTGCCTTGTATACCTATCTATAGCTCTTTCAACTAAGTCTTCCGTTTTTTTAACATTAAGACCTTTTTCACAAACCTTTTTTAAAACCTTTAATTGTAGTTGCTCGTCATGTAATTTAAGTAATGCTCTTGCATGTCTTTCGGTAAGATTGTTATCTGCAAGAATCTTTTTTACTAAAGGAGGAAGTTTTAATAAACGAATTTTATTTGCTATTGTTGACTGACTTTTTCCAATTTTCGTCGCAAGCTCTTCTTGTGTAAAACCATGATCATTAATCAAATTGTTATAACCTTCAGCTTCTTCCATATAACTTAAATCTTCTCTTTGAAGATTTTCGATTAAAGCCATTACTGCAGAATCATTGTCATTTATGTCTATAACAATTACAGGAATTTCTTTGAGCCCAGCCATTGTTGCAGCTCTAAGTCTTCTCTCACCTGCAACAAGCTCATACATGTTTGAGGACAATTTTCTGACGTTAATAGGCTGAATAACCCCATATTGTTTAATTGACTCGCATAATTCATCTAAAGATATCTTATTAAATTGCTTTCTTGGTTGATAGGGATTGGGCCTTATGTTTTCAATTCCAACATAGGTAATGTTTTTTAAATCAGCCTTCTTTTCAAACCTAGCTACTTGCATTCTACTTTCTAACATTGCGAACACCATCCTTCGTAATTTTATTATTTATCCTTTGTTTTAATAGCTAAACCTCGTCATTCAACAGTATATTTATTACTTGTTAAATCAAAGTTTAATTACCATTATTTGATATTAGTTGTAAGGATAATATTCGCAAACCTTTTTTAATTTCCTTTTTTTTATACAAAGAATCGTTCGTCTAAATACACTATATTACTGCATTATACGGGTTAAATCAGCGGCTCTTTTGATGGTTTACCTGCTTTTCTCGGATATTTTGTCGGAGTCTGTCGAAACTTTCTTATAATAAATATATTCCTTTTACTGTCGGTAAAAGGCAAATTAAATTCTTTAACTTCTTCAATCTTCCCTCCTATTATATCTAGAGCTTTTTTTGAATACTCAATTTCATCGGTATTACTTCCTTTCATTGCTATAAAATACCCCCCTACTTTGACAAAGGGTAGACAATACTCAATGAGTACTGGTAGACTAGCAACTGCTCTTGCCGTGGATATATCAAATTTTTCTCTAAATTCTGGTGAAACACCTTTTTCTTCTGCTCTTCCATGTAATGCTTTTATACCACTTAAATTATTCTCTTTTATAACTTCATTTAAAAACCTTACTCTCTTATCTAAAGAATCTAACAATGTAACTTCTATACTTTCCCGGGCAATTTTTATTGGGATACCCGGAAAGCCAGCACCGGTTCCTATGTCAATAAGTGTCACACTTTCATTTTTTATTAGAGGAAGAATACTTAATGAATCTATAAAATGCTTTATTATCACTTCTCGGTCTTCTTCTATGGCTGTAAGGTTTATTTTTTTATTCCATTCTTTTAGTATATTTTTATATTTAAAAAATTTTTCAATTTGATCTTCCTTTAGAGAAATACTAAATTCATTAGCTCCATCTAAAAGAAGTTTTCTCAATTCACTATCCACAGTTTAGCTCTCCAATCTTTAATTAAGGTTATTTTAAACAAATAACTGGTCAATTACCATTTCAATAATACTAATTACATTTTTGCTTATCAAAATAATGTACAGGTTATTTTTTGAAATGGTTTAATCCACAACATGCTTTATTTATTCCTATGTTGCTCTAAATAAACAAGTAAAACGGATATATCGGCAGGAGATACTCCTAATATTCTTGATGCTTGTCCTACTGACTCTGGTTTAGCTTTGTCTAGCTTTTGTCTAGCTTCAATTCTCAATCCTTTGATAGTAGAATAATCAATATCTTTACTTAATTTCCTACTTTCAAGTTTTTTAAACTGCTCAACCTGTTGCATTTGCCTTTTTATATATCCCTCATATTTTATTGTAATCTCTACTTGTTCTCTAACTTGAAAACTAAGTTCAGGTCTTTTTTCGTCTATAGCCTTAATAGAATCATAATCTAACTCAGGTCTTTTTAACAAATCACTTAGCTTTATTCCACCTTTTATAGGAGTACTATTTTTGCTTATAAGAAAAGCGTTTACCTTTTCGCTTGGAGGAACATGAGTATTATTAAGTCTTTTAATTTCCTCTTCTATTTCTCTTTTCTTTTTCTCAAACTTACTATATCTTTCTTCACTAATAAGTCCAATACGATAGCCTATATCAGTTAATCTGATGTCAGCATTATCTTGCCTTAATAAAAGTCTGTATTCTGATCTAGATGTCATCATTCTATAAGGCTCTCTCGTTCCTTTTGTTATGAGATCATCAATCAATACACCTATATAAGCCTGAGATCTATCCAATATCAGGGGTTCTTTTCCTTTAATTTTTCGTGCTGCATTTATTCCTGCAATAATTCCTTGTGCACCTGCTTCTTCATATCCTGAACTACCGTTTATTTGACCTGCCGAAAACAGACCTTCTATATGTTTAAACTCTAAAGACAAGTTTAACTGCATTGAATTTATTCCATCGTATTCTATTGCATAAGCACTTCTCATAACCGATACATTTTCAAGACCGGGAACTGTTTTCATCATTTCTATCTGAACATCTTCTGGAAGACTTGTTGACATTCCCTGCACATACATCTCTTGAGTATTAAGCCCCATCGGTTCAACAAAAACCTGGTGAGATTCTTTATCAGCAAATCGTACTATTTTATCTTCTATTGAAGGACAATAGCGTGGTCCAACCCCTTCAATAAGCCCTCCATAAAGAGCAGATCTATGAATATTAGCCCTTATTATTTCATGGGTTTTACTATTGGTGTATGTAAGATAACATGATACTTGATCTCTCTTAATTTCTTCCGTCTCGAAAGAAAAAGGTACTATTGTTTCATCTCCGGGCTGTTCTTCCATCTTTGAGAAATCAATACTTCTTCTATTCAATCTAGCTGGCGTCCCTGTTTTTAGCCTTATTAATTCAATTCCCATTTCCTTAAGACTTTCTGAAAGTCTGTCTGCAGGAAAAAGCCCATCAGGACCTCCACTATAACTTACATCACCTATAATTATTTTTGCTTTAAGGAATGTTCCTGTTGTAAGTATAGCCACCTTGCATTTATAAATAGTGCCCGTATGAGTCCGAACCCCAGTTATTATATAATTACCTTCCTTTTCCTCTCTCAATATCTCAACTATCTCACCCTGCTTAACATCAAGGTTTTCTTGTAGTTCTAGAGTGTTTTTCATCTCATTCTGATAACTTCTTCTGTCTATTTGTGCTCTGAGCGAATACACTGCAGGACCTTTAGCTTTATTTAATATTTTCGATTGTATAAGGGTTTTATCGGCATTTTTCCCCATCTGACCTCCAAGAGCATCGATTTCTCTTACAAGGTGTCCTTTAGCCGTACCACCAATATTAGGATTACACGGCATATTTGCTATACTATCCATATTTATGGTAAAAATAGCTGTTTTAACTCCAAGTCTAGCCGCTGCAAGTGCTGCTTCACAACCTGCATGTCCTGCTCCAACAACTATTACATCATATTCTCCTGCTACATACTCCATATAATTCCTCTCACTTTCCCAGACAAAACCTGCTAAATATTTCATTCATGACATCTTCACTAACAGATTCCCCTGTTATTTCTCCTAAAAACTGTGCTGAATTTACTATATCTATAGTTATCATATCTAAAGGCATACCACTTTCATGGGCATTTATTGCAAAGTCAATACTCTCAATTGCTCTATCAATTAAATTCTTATGCCTTACATTTGTTATTAAAACTTCGCTATTAATACTAACTTCACCCTTTATAAAAAGTTCAACTACTGCGTCTCCAAGTTCGGCAATACCTATATCTTCTTTTAGTGACATTCTTATAATTTTTCTATCGTTAAAATTGCTTTCAATTTCAGTTAACTTTTCTTCCTTTACAAGGTCTATTTTATTTATTATTATTATAGATTTTTTATTTTTAATCTTATCTAAAATTTCTAAATCCTCTTTTTCTATTCCCTGATTAACATCTATCATCATTATTATCAAATCAGCAGAGTCCAATTCTTTATGTGTTTTTTCAACTCCTATTTTTTCAACCAAATCATCGGTATCTCTAATTCCTGCTGTATCAATAATTCTTACAGGTATTCCATTTAAATTTATATAATCTTCTATAACATCTCTGGTTGTTCCTGGTATATCTGTTACTATAGCCCTGTTTTTCCCGGTCAATTCATTTAACAGCGAAGATTTCCCAACATTAGGCCTTCCGATAATTACAGCATTTATTCCTTCTCTAATTATTCTTCCTTTTTCAAAGCCCATAATGATATTTTTTAAATTTTCCTTTATATCCTTAATTTCAGAATATATTTTTTGCCCGGTAATCTCTTCAATATCATGTTCTGGATAATCGACAGTAACTTCAATATGTGCTAATAACTCAATAAGCTTACTTCTTGCCTGTTTAAGTTTTCCTGACAATTTTCCTTCAAGCTGGTATATAGCCGCTTTTGAGCTTTCGGATGTTTTTGAATTTATAAGGTCTATTACAGCCTCAGCTTGGGACAAATCCAACCTTCCGTTTAGGAAAGCACGTTTTGTGAACTCTCCTGGTTCTGCAAGTCTAGCACCTGTTCTCAATATAAGTTCAAGTATATTTCTTAAAACTGTTGAACCCCCATGACAGTTTATTTCAACAACATCTTCTTTGGTAAACGTATTTGGCTTTACCATTTTAGAAAGAAGAACTTCGTCTAAAACTTCAAAGGTAGCTGGATCCACTATTTTTCCGTAATTTATTGTATGGGTTTTTATTTCATCGAATCTTTTTTTACCTTCAAAAATGTCTTTCGCTATAGAAAATGCTTTTTCTCCACTTATTCTTATTATACCTATTCCACCATTTCCATGGGGTGTAGAAATAGCTGCAATTGTATCGTGGTCATACAACATAATAATCCTCCAATTTTGTGAAACTTAATTCTTTCTCTTTCACTTTGTTCGAAATAAGGCCATATCAAAAAATAGCCTGTGTAAGCATTTAGGTTATTTTTTAAAATGGCCTTTTAAATTAGATAAACTTTTTATTTAAGAGTAATAACTACTTTTCTATTTGGTTCTTCTCCCACACTATAAGTCTCAACATATCTGTGATTCTGAAGTGAAGAATGAATAACTCTTCTCTCATATGGATTCATTGGTTCTAGAGTAATTTTTTTCTTATATTTAATAACTCTATCTGCTAGTCTGTTTGCAAGTTTAACCAATGTTTCCTCTCTTTTTTGCCTGTAGTTCTCAATATCTATTACTACTCTCTTATACTCTTCCTTACTCTTATTGACAACTAGACTTGTCAAGTACTGAAGTGAATCTAAAGTTTCACCCCTTCTTCCTATGACAATACCTATATCATCTCCCTTAACTACAAGTAGTATAGAATCTTCCGTTTCTTCGGCTATTATCTCCGCATCAACATTCATTTTATCCAATACGCTCATTAAAAATTCCTTGGCTTTTTCCGAATTTGATTCTTTAACAGTAACTTTAACTCTAGCCACTTTATTACCAATTAAACCAAAAATTCCTTTTGTACCTTCTTCTATAACTTCTATATCAACATTTTCTCTATCGCACTGCAACTCTTCAAGAGCTAAATCAATAGCTTCCTGTACAGTTTTCCCTGTTTTTTCAACGAAGTTAACCATTTAATTTTCTTTAACCTCCTTTTTGTTAATAATATATTTATTTAAATATAACTGTTGAAATATCTGAAATACGTTTCCTGCAAACCAATACAACCCTAATCCTGCTGGAAATTGAAAAGATACCCATAGTGTCATCATTGGTCCTATAAACATCATATTTTTTTGCATTGCCACTGATGCATCTTGTGATGCATCTTTGTTATCATTACTATTATTTCTCTTCATAGTTGACATCATCATTAATTTATTTGATAGAATTGTAGACACAAAAGAAAGTATAGGCAATATCACCAATGGGAGATACGTTGACATTTCAGGTCCAAATAAAACGTTTGGTCTCCATGTAGGTACTAAACTCAAATCCAATCCTAAAAATTGCATATTTAATATTTCGTGAAACTTAACAGCTCCTATCTGAGCATAAAAGCCTGCAATTCTATTTGCTTCAGGTACGGTATCTAATAATGNTTTTATTTTATCTGCACTATAACCTAACATATATGTAAGTGGTTGACCTATTACATATATAAGAGAAAAGAGTATCGGTAATTGAACAAGAAGAGGCAAACATCCGCTAGCAGGATTGTATTTATGTTCTGCATAAGCTTTCATCAACTCTTCATTTAGTTTTTCTTTGTCATTTTTATACTTTCGCTGTATCTCTTGTATAATAGGCTGTATCTCCTGCATTTTTGCAGTGGATTTAGATTGCTTTATAGTAAGAGGAAGCAATAATAACTTAACAACAACCGTAAATAAAATAATAGCAAATCCGTAATTTTGGAATGCTAAATTCTGGTATATAAAATTCAATATTATGCCTAAAGTTTTCGGTATGAAACTAAACATCTTAAAAATTTCCCCTTTTGCTTATTTAACCGGATCATATCCTCCTGGATGAAATGGGTGGCATTTCATTATTCTCTTTATGAACATAACACTTCCCTTAAAAATACCATACTTTACTATTGCATCAATTGCATATTGTGAACACGTAGGATAAAATCTGCAGCTTGAAACACCTTTTAGTGGAGATATGAATTTCTGGTAAAATTTTATTGTATTTATTGCTATTTTACCCATTAACTTATTTTATCCTCCTTAAACAATTCAAGCTTTCTCAATAAATACTTCATTTCCCTTTTTATTTCATGGAAACTAGGAAGTTCCTCACAGCTTCTAGCTACAAAAACCAAATCAAATCCTTCTTTTAATTTAGCTTCATAAGCTCTATAGCTTTCTTTTATAAGCCTTCTTATCCTATTTCTTTTTACACTGCCGCCAAACTTCTTACTTGCAGTTATACCCAATCTATTCACTTTGTTACTATTACTTAATGCATATAATACAAGGTATTTTCCAACAAAAAATTTTCCTCTTTTATAAAGTTTTAGGAAATCTTTATTTTTATTTATAGGAAAAGTAAATATCATTATATGGAGCTATGCCTCCGATTATTTCATTTTTTATGGCAATAAGATATTTCCAAAAAATTAATACATATTTCCATATTAATAAAATCAGCTCTATTAAAAACCATTTAATAATTATTTTGGAATTATCTAAAATATTATTTTAAACAAAAAGACCACAATTATGCGGTCTTACGCTGAAAGAACTTTTCTACCTTTCAATCTGCGCCTTCTTAATACTTTCCTTCCATTAGAAGTTTTCATTCTCTTTCTAAAACCATGTTCCTTTTTTCTCTGTCTATTTTTAGGCTGATACGTTCTTAACAAACCAAACACCCCCATTCCTTTCTATCAATATGTTATTTGCAAAATGCTGTATCTCTTTAAATCATGTACTTTAATATATTTTTCAAAAAGCTTTACACTTTATTTCTCTAAAAACTAACCATAAGTCTATCAAACGATATATTTTAATTAATAATATTTATTTCGTTTAACATATATTACTGGTACACTTAAATGAGATAATACCTATTTAGCACTCTTAAATAAACAACGTAACAATTATATATTAAATCCTTATTTGATGTCAAGAAACTATTTTTTTGAGTTTCCCCATTTTTCAATATATTTTAATATAAGACTAAGTATATATAGTCACTTACAATATTGTTGTGCTTGATAGTCCAGTT
>JGI24711J26586_10003189_pt1 | contig 11065 bp, 9 predicted proteins | sample BioPla3DNA1_FD_26586 | JGI IMG/M metagenome (IMG submission 26586)
GGATGTCAAAGGTAATCAAATTCTTCGATACAACTTTAAGAGACGGGGAACAATCCCCAGGATGTAGTATGAATATTAGGGAGAAAGTAATGTTAGCCAAGCAGTTAGAGAAGCTGGGGGTTGATATCATAGAGGCGGGATTCGCTGCGGCATCACCAGGAGATTTTGAGTCAGTTCAAAGAATAGCTGCCGAGATAAAAAATTCCACAGTGGCTGTCTTAGCCCGGGCGGTCAAGGAGGACATAGACAAGGCCTGGGAGGCTGTAATAGATGCTGCTAAACCAAGGATCCACACCTTTATAGCTACCTCGGACATTCATATGGAACACAAGCTAAAGATGAAGCCAGAAGAGGTCATAAAGAGGGCAGAAGAGATGGTAAGATACGCTTGTAGCCTTTGCCCAGAGGTGGAGTTTTCAGCAGAGGATGCCACCAGGAGTGACCCAGACTTCCTGGCAGAGATCTTTGACAGGACCATAGAGGCTGGAGCCAAGATAATCAACATACCAGATACAGTAGGTTATACCACACCTAATGAGTTCTATGACTTCATCATGGAAATCAGAAGTAAGTCCAAGCACCTAGACAAGGTGGAAATCTCAGTCCACTGCCATAACGATTTAGGTCTAGCAGTGGCCAATACCCTAGCGGCAGCCAAGGCAGGGGCTACCCAGTTTGAATGTACCATCAATGGGATAGGTGAAAGGGCAGGAAATGCAGCCCTAGAGGAACTGGTCATGATTATGAATGTAAGGCGGGATATCTACGGTCTTAAATCCAATATCAATACCAGGGAGATTATGAAGACCAGCCACCTCCTATCCAGCATAACCGGGGTAGGGGTCCAGCCCAACAAGGCCATAGTTGGAGCCAATGCCTTCGCCCATGAATCTGGAATCCACCAACATGGGGTACTCAACCATAGGGCTACTTATGAGATAATGACCCCCGAGTCAGTTGGAGTAACCACGGACAATATCGTAATAGGTAAACACTCAGGCCGCCACGCCTTTAGGGATAAGTTAAAATCAATGGGCTATGAGCTTAGCCAAGAAGAATTAAACAAGGCCTTCAAAGAGTTTAAGAAACTGGCAGACAAGAAGAAACAGATCTACGATAAGGACATAGATGCAATAATCACAGAGAGAGAAGTTAGGAAGGATGACAAGTATAAGCTGGTTAGGTTTGTAATCAATAGTGGCAACACCATAACCACCACTGCAACAGTCCTACTCAACATCGATGGCAAGGAGATAGAGAGGATAGCCTCTGCAGCAGGGCCTGTGGACGCGGCCTTTAGTGCCATAGACAAATGCCTGGATATAGATGTGGAGTTGGAGGATTACTCCATCCAGTCAGTTACAGAAGGAACAGATGCCCTGGGCTATTCAGTAGTTAAATTAAGATATGAGGGGAATAGTTACACAGGCAGGTCAACCAGTATCAATATAGTGGAAGCAAGCATAGGTGCATACCTAAATGCATTAAATACAATAAATTAAAGGGAGGAATCGATAATGGGAATGACAATGACCCAAAAAATACTAGCAGCTCATGCTGGTCTAGATAAGGTAGAAGCAGGACAGTTCATAGAGGCTAAGTTAGATATGGTTTTAGGAAATGATATAACAGGACCACCAGCCATCAAGGAATTTGAAAAGATGGGGGCTGAAAGGGTCTTTGATAGGGATAAGATCGCCCTTGTACCAGACCATTTCACACCCAATAAGGATATAAAATCAGCCCAGCAATGTAAGTTCATGAGGGAATTTGCCCATGAGCAGGAGGTAACCAACTATTTTGAAGTAGGTGAAATGGGTATAGAGCATGCTCTACTACCAGAGAAGGGCTTGGTAGTAGCAGGAGATGTGGTCATAGGGGCCGACTCCCATACCTGTACCTATGGAGCTCTAGGGGCCTTCTCCACAGGAGTTGGAAGTACGGACATGGCAGCAGGCATGGCAACAGGAGAGGCCTGGTTTAAGGTACCTGCAGCCATCAAGTTTAACCTAGTGGGTAAGCCCTCTGAATGGGTTAGCGGCAAGGATATCATCCTACATATCATTGGGAAAATTGGTGTAGATGGAGCCCTCTACAAGTCCATGGAGTTTGTGGGAGAGGGGATAGCCCATCTAGGCATGGATGACAGGTTTACCATAGCCAACATGGCTATAGAAGCCGGGGCCAAGAATGGAATCTTTCCAGTGGATGAATTGACCATAGAATATATGAAGGACCACTCAAATAGAGAGTATAAGATTTATGAGGCTGATGAAGATGCCATCTATGATGAAGAATATACCATAAACCTATCAGATGTCAGACCCACAGTGGCCTTCCCCCATATACCCGAGAACACCAGGACTATAGATGAGGCTGGGGATATTGAAATCCACCAGGTGGTCATAGGCTCCTGTACCAATGGTAGGTTGGATGATTTAAGGGCAGCAGCCAAGGTCCTCAAGGGACGCAAGGTCAAGAAGGGGATTAGGACTATAATCTTCCCAGCAACCCAAAAGATCTACCTACAAGCCATTGAAGAGGGACTTATCAAGACTTTTATCGAGGCTGGAGCAGTGGTCAGCACTCCAACCTGTGGACCTTGCCTAGGAGGGCATATGGGAATCCTAGCTGAAGGCGAGAGATGCGTGTCCACAACCAATAGGAATTTCGTTGGCCGTATGGGTCACTCCAAATCAGAAGTGTATTTAGCAAGTCCTGCAGTGGCAGCAGCATCAGCAATAGCAGGCAAGATCTATAATCCTGAAAAGCTTGAGGAGGTAGAATAAGATGAAGGTAAGAGGAAATGTTTTTAAATATGGAGATAATGTTGACACAGATGTAATAATTCCTGCAAGATACTTATCCACTGCAGATCCAGAAAAATTGAAAAAACACTGTATGGAAGACATAGACAAGGATTTTGCCAAGAAGGTAAGACCAGGGGATATCATAGTGGGCCAAAAGAACTTTGGTTGTGGCTCCTCCAGGGAGCATGCTCCTATAGCCATCAAGGGCTCCGGCATCTCGTGCGTAATAGCCGAGAGCTTTGCCAGGATCTTCTATAGGAACTCCTTCAACATCGGCCTACCCATAATTGAGAGTGAGGCAGCATCCAAGGGAATAGATGCCGGGGATGAGGTAGAGGTGGACTTTGCCACCGGTACTATCACCAATATCACCAAGGGTGAAACCTATAAGGGCCAGCCCTATCCAGACTTCATCCAAAAGATAATCCAAAGCCAAGGTCTGGTAAACTATGTCCAATCGAAGGTTCAGGAGGGGTAGCATGGAATATAAGATTGCAGTAGTCAAGGGGGACGGAATAGGTCCTGAGGTTGTGGATTCTGCCATTGAAATCCTGGATTTAATAGGTGAGCGATATAATCACAAGTTTATATATAAGGAAGTACTAGCTGGGGGAGCTGCCTATGATGCTTTCGGAGACCCCCTCCCAAAGGAAACCATAGAGGTATGTAAGAAGAGCCATGCAGTCCTGCTAGGCTCAGTAGGAGGCAACAAGTGGGATAATCTTCCCAAGGATAAGAGACCGGAAAGGGCCATCCTAGGGCTGAGGAAGGAGCTGGGCCTATTTGCCAACCTAAGACCAGGCATGCTCTTTAAGGCCTTAGAGGATGCCTGTCCCCTAAAAAGTGAGATAGTTGGGGAGGGATTCGATATCCTGGTGGTTAGGGAGTTGACAGGTGGAATTTATTTTGGAGAAAGTGGCATCAGGGAAACAGACAATGGACCTGCCGCCTATGATATAGAGACCTATAGCGAGATGGAAGTTAGAAGGATAGCCAAGATAGGCTTTGAAATGGCTATGAAGAGAAGGAAGCACCTGACTAGTGTAGATAAGTCCAATGTCCTTGAAAGCTCCAGGCTCTGGCGTAGGGTGGTCAATGAGGTAGCCCAAGATTATCCAGAAGTTCAGGTGGAGCATATGTATGTAGACAATGCAGCCATGCAGGTCATCAGGGACCCGGGGCAGTTTGATGTCCTCCTTACCACCAACCTCTTTGGAGACATCCTATCCGATGAGATCAGCATGCTAACAGGCTCCATTGGTATGCTGCCTTCAGCCAGTTTAGGTCAAACATCCCCTGGCTTATTTGAACCCATCCATGGCTCAGCCCCAGATATAGCTGGCAAGGGAATCGCCAATCCTATAGCCACCATTCTTTCTGCAGCCATGATGTTGAGGTTTGCCTTTGATTTAAAAGAGGAGGCAGATGCTATTGAATCAGCGGTGAACAAGGTCCTGGATGCTGGCTTAAGGACAGCAGATATCAGGGGGAAAGATGAGGACTTCCTTACAACACAAGAAATGACTGAAGCTATAAAGAAGACAATATAAATTAGACTGGTACGTCTATGATTTTTATTATAAGTATTGACAAAAAAATCAAAGGGTGCTAACATACTTATAATTGAAAATCACCATATCGAGGTAATGAGGGAGAGAAAGATACACTAAATTAATTACAGAGAACTGGTAAATGGTGAGAGCCAGAGTTAAAATGTGTATGTAATAATCACTCCTGAACTGTCGAATTGAAATTGTGACCAACAAGAGTAAATGAAACCGGAATTCTCTTTGAGAAGTGCCACCGTTATATGGCTAGGGTTAAGGCATGGCCTGGACCTGAAGAGACGACTAATGTGAATTAGTTGTAAACATGGGTGGTACCACGAGTTTATTCGTCCCTAGTATACTTGTATACTAGGGACTTTTTGTATACCTAACCCGATTAGAGTCTTTACATCTTTGTCAATACGTATATGAAATATCAAAGCTACCAAGGGGTATAATTATGGAGAGAGACTGCCTATAGTCTTAGGTTAATATTTTTTGTGTTAAGGAGGAACCAATGTTAAGATTGTATAATTTTATCGAAGCCAGGGAGAGAATGAGGACTGTTACTAATGATACCAAGATAATTTATAGCGAGGTATTTTCAGAAGAGACTGGACATGAGGTCTATATTAAGCCGGAGAATTTGCAGAGAACAGGCTCATTCAAGCTGAGGGGAGCCTATAATAAGATAATGAAATTATCTGATGAAGAGAAGAAAAGAGGCGTAATCGCTTCATCGGCGGGAAACCATGCCCAGGGTGTGGCCTATGCAGCCCAACAACTGGGAATCAAGTCTGTCATAGTAATGCCCAAGGACGCCCCCCTAATCAAGGTGGATGCCACCAAGAACTATGGGGCGGAAGTAGTCCTCCATGGGGATGTCTACGATGACGCCTATAACAAGGCCTGTGAGCTTCAAGAAAAAGAAGGGTATGTTTTTGTCCATCCCTTTGACGATAAGGATGTTATTGAAGGCCAAGGGAGTATTGGTCTAGAGATACTTGACGAGATCAATGATGTAGATATAATTCTAGTCCCTATTGGAGGGGGAGGTTTAATTTCAGGTATTGCATCCGCCGTCAAGCAGATGAATCCCAATATTAAGATAGTGGGCGTAGAGCCAGAAGGTGCAGCCAGTGCCCTAGCAGCCCTTAATTGTGGAGATGTCTTGGAATTGAGCGATTGCAATACCATAGCAGATGGTACAGCAGTCAAGAGAATCGGAAACTTGCCCTTCAAGTATATCCGTCAATACGTAGATGAGATAGTTACAGTATCGGACTATGATTTGATGGAGCCCTTCTTCATCCTAGTAGAAAGACATAAGCTAATAGTTGAAAACTCAGGTATCTTGTCCTTGGCTGCCTTAAAGAAGCTAAAGGAAAAGAAAAAGAAGGTAGTATCCATACTTAGCGGTGGGAACATCGATGTCCGCACCATATCCTCCATGATAAACAAGGGATTGGTAGCTAGAGGTAGGATCTTTAAATTTGTAGTCTACCTGCCAGATAAGCCAGGTCAGTTGGTTCAAGTAGCTGAGATCCTAGCGGAACTAAATGCCAATGTAGTCAGACTAGACCATGATCAGTTTGTAAACCTAGATAGGTTCCACGATGTTGAGCTACAGGTAACAGTAGAAACCAATGGAGAAGAACATATTCAGAGAATTACGGAGACAATGCTGGAGAGAGGTTTTAAAATAACCAGACTTAATATTAATTTTTAATAAAGAAGGTGATAGTTTGTGAAGAATAAGAAGATTAACGGTTCTAGAATCTTGCTAGAATGTCTTTATAGATTGGGAATCCGTGAGATGTTTGGATATCCAGGCGGTTCCGTAATCCCTATATATGATGAGATATATAAGTTCGGCAAGCTCAAACACTACTTTTCCAGGCATGAGCAGGGAGCAGCCCATGAGGCCGACGGCTATGCCAGGGCTTCGGGTAGGATAGGGGTCTGCATTGCCACATCAGGCCCAGGAGCCACCAATACCGTCACTGGAATTATGACAGCCCATATGGACTCAGTACCCCTTTTGGCCATAACAGGCCAGGTTAGTTCCAACCTCTTGGGTAAGGATGCCTTTCAGGAAAGTGACATAGTAGGAATCACCCTTCCCATCACCAAGAACAGCTACCTGGTTACGGATATCAGGGACCTGCCCAGGGTAATCAAGGAGGCTTACTATATAGCCACAACAGGCCGGCCAGGACCTGTCCTGGTAGATATTCCAAAGGATATCCAGTTGGATGAAATAGACTATGAAGAGTTCGAAATACTGTATTCAAAGGAATTGGATTTGCCAGGCTATGACCCAACTATTAAGGGGCATCCTTGGCAGATAAAAAAGGCAGTCCAGCTTATCAAGGAGGCTAAAAAGCCCCTAATAATAGCAGGAGCTGGAGTATTAAAATCCATGTGCACTGAGGATTTAAGGGAGTTTGCTAGGAAGGCAGATATTCCAGTCACAACTACCCTCTTAGGTCTGGGAGTTATGCCAAGCGATGATGAGCTTTTTTTAGGCATGCTGGGGATGCACGGGACGGTAACAGCCAACTTCGCCACTGCCGAGGCGGACTTAGTGATAGCTGCAGGGATTAGGTTTGATGATAGGATAGCAGGCCAACCTAACAAGTTCTGTGAACAGGCCAAAATCATCCATGTGGATATAGATCCGGCAGAAATTGGTAAAAACAAAAAGGTTGAGGTACCGATTGTTGGGGACTTAAAGAATGTTCTTGAATCCTTCAACAAGTCCATCGACAAGCTTGAGCATAGGGACTGGGTAGAGCAGCTTAACCAATGGAAGAAGGAATACCCTCTTACCTATGAGAATGGCAAGGATGGAAGGCTTATGCCCCAGGATGTTATGGTAGGCCTAGACAAGATCTTAGACGGCAATGCAATAGTTACAACAGATGTAGGCCAGCACCAAATGTGGGTTGCTCAATATATNAGATTCAATAATCCCAACAGCCTAATAACATCAGGTGGAGCAGGGACCATGGGCTTTGGTATACCATCAGCAATAGGGGCTCAGATTGCCAAACCTCATGTCAAGGTGGTTGCCATAGTAGGAGATGGAGGCTTCCAGATGACCTTCCAGGAGCTTATGATGCTAAGGCACTATGACCTTCCCTTGAAGGTAGTAATTATTAATAACTCATACCTAGGCATGGTAAGGCAATGGCAGGAGATGTTTAATGATGGTAGATACTCATTTGTAGATTTGAGTATAAACCCAGATTTTGGGAAGATAGCAGAAGCCTATGACTTAGAATATGCAAAGATTGAAAGCAAGGAAGAATTGGATAAGAAACTAAGGGGTCTCATAGAATCCGATAAGGCCACCATTATCGAGTGTAGAGTGGAGAAGGAGGTCAATGTCCTCCCAATGATCCCATCAGGTAGCAGTGTAGCCAATATGGTAGGAAAGAGGGGGGTGTTAGAGGATGCATAAATCCTATGAAATGCTCATAATAACCAAGAATACAAATGGGATAGTGGCTAGGATTATGTCCATGTTCAATAGGCGGGGATATTTTGTTCAAAAGATGTCAGCAGGTGCAACCAATATCCCTGGCCATGCAAGGCTCACTCTAACAGTTGTTGGAGACGAGGATACCCTGGACCAGATTCAAAAACAGGTCTATAAGATTGTGGATGTAGTCAAGGTAAAGATCTTCCCAGAGGAAGGGACTATCCGCAGAGAGCTAATGATCATCAAGGTTAAATCGGACAATGAAACCAGGGCTCAGATAGTCCAGATTGCTGAAATTTATAGGGGTAATGTATTGGACGTAGCACCTAACTCCCTGGTGATAGAATTGACAGGTGATACAACTAAACTTCAAGGCTTTATTGAAATGATGGAAACCTACGGCATTCTTGAAATTGCTAAAACAGGTGTTGTAGCAATGAGCCGAGGAGAAAAGATGTAATATATAGAAGAGGAGAGATAAAAATGGCAAGAATGTATTATGAAAATGAGTGTAATCTAGAAGTACTTAATGGAAGAAAGGTAGCTATTATAGGTTTTGGTAGTCAAGGTCATGCCCATGCCTTAAACCTTTATGAATCAGGAGTAGATGTGAGGGTTGGTTTATATGAAGGAAGTAAATCCTGGAGTAGGGCTGAAGAAGCAGGCCTAAGGGTCCTTACAGCAGCAGAGGCAGCAGCTGAAGCAGATATCATCATGATTTTAATCAACGATGAGAAGCAAGTAGCCCTTTATGAAGAAAGCATCAAGCCAAACCTTACTGCAGGTAAATACCTAGCCTTTGCCCATGGATTTAACATCCATTATGGACAAATAGTTCCACCAGCAGATGTCAACGTATTTATGATTGCTCCAAAGGGTCCTGGCCATACTGTAAGAAGTCAGTACCAGGAAGGTAAGGGTGTACCATGCTTGATAGCAGTTCATCAAGACGTTAGTGGAGACACCAAGGAAGTAGGTCTTGCTTATGCAGCCGGAATCGGTGGAGCCAGGGCAGGAGTTCTTGAAACTACCTTTAGGGAGGAAACCGAAACTGATTTATTTGGAGAGCAGGCTGTACTTTGCGGTGGAGTTACAGAGCTGATGAAGGCAGGTTTTGAAACCCTAGTAGAGGCTGGCTATAGTCCAGAAAGTGCCTACTTCGAGTGTATCCATGAAATGAAGCTTATAGTAGACATGATTAATCAAGGTGGCTTTAGCTACATGAGATACTCCATTAGTGACACTGCTGAATATGGAGACTATTCAGTAGGCAGCAGGATTATAACTGAAGAAACTAAGAAAGAGATGAAGAAGGTCCTTAAAGAAGTACAAGATGGTACCTTTGCCAAGAACTGGCTAGTTGAAAACCAAGTCGGCAGACCCTACTTCAGGGCCAAGAGAAGAATCGAAGCCGAGCATCAACTAGAAGCAGTAGGTAAGAAACTAAGAGGCATGATGAGCTGGTTGAAGAAATAATAAAAGAATGAGCCCTAGATATGAACTGACCTTTGTCAAGTAGACAGTAAATTTAATTAAAATATTATATATATTAGGATGCATGGTTGCGATATTCTAAAGGAGCCATGCATCCTAAGTTTTTTTGAAACCTTTTTTCGTTGTAGAACTCAATGTATTTAACTATTTTCCCTCTAAGTTCTTCAAGTGTTTTAAATTTCTTTCCATAAAACATCTCAGTTTTTAAAGTGCCAAAAAATCCTTCCATTGGTCCATTATCAATGCACTTACCAACTCTAGACATGCTCTGAGTCATTCCAGCTTTTTCAACCTTATTTTTAAAAACATTCCCTGTATATTGAAATCCCCGGTCACTATGAAATATGGGTTGAGCATCAGGATGTTTTTTAATTGCTTCATCAAACATACTAAATACAAGTTTATTATTGTTTTTAAAGGATAACTTGTATTCAATGATACTATTATCATAAAGATCCATAATTGGGCTTAGATAAAGTTTCCTGCTATCTCCGGGGATTGAGAATTCAGTTACATCCGTTAACCACTTCTCATTAGGCGTACTAGCTGTAAAATTCCTTGATAAAATGTTCTCCTTTGTATATTCTGGTTTTATCTTCTTACGGTTAACTTTCTTTCTTCTAATCCTGGCAGAAATGCCTAAAACATTCATGAGTCTATGAATGTATCCTTCTGAGAATGATTTATGATTTAACTTGTTAATAAACATTGTCATCCTTCTATATCCTAAAATTCCATCAAAGGTTAAATGATATTCTTTAATTAGTGAACACAGTAATTCATCTTGCTTTTCTTTTTGTGGCTTTACTCTGTTTTTATGTTTGTAGTATCCACTTCTTGAAATGTCCAGAACCTCACATATTTGAGTTATCGGATAGCCCTTATCTTTAAAAAAATCTACTGTCTTATATTCTGCTTCCTGCCTTACTTTCGAAAGTGAAGTTTTTTTTCGAACTCTTCTTTTTTTTTAAGAACTTCTAGTTCAAATTCCTTTTTTTTTCGAATGGCCCTTTCTTTTTCAAGCTCAAGTTTCAGCTTCTCAACTTCAGTTAAATGGCTTTCATCAATTTCTGATTTTGGTTTTGGACCACGCTTTTGATATTCTAGTGCTTCAGGTCCTTTATCTATATATGCTTTAGTCCATCTGTATACGAGTGCATAGTTGATAGTGTACTTATCAGCTGCATCTTTATAGCTCATATCATTTTCAATAACCCATTTAACTATTTCTAATCTCTCTTGAAATGTAGTTTCTCTAGATTTCATGGTATAGACATCTCCTTTGGGATCATAATCCTCTATTTCTATACCATTATACCATTTATTAACCCATTTACTAATTACCCCAGTGCTGATATTATGTTTCGCAGATAAGTCAGGTTGTGAATATTTACCTGATTTATACTCTTCTATTACCGACAGTTTAAATTCCTTGCTATATGAGCGATTTTTGCTTGATGTTTCAAATACACTAGGTCCATGTTCTTTATACGCTAGATACCACCTACGAACTACTTCCTTTGTGGTTCCTATCTCATCAGCAATACCACCAAAACTACTCTTTCCATTTTCATAATCTTTACAAGCTTTAATTTTTACTTCTTTACTATACTTTGCTTTTCTCCCCATAAAACCTGCTAACAAAAGTCAAGGCCAATTTTTATAATTTGCTCAATTTTTAATATTTGAATTTAGACATAACAAATAGGCCGACACTTGATTCGGCT
>JGI24711J26586_10003195_pt1 | contig 11050 bp, 8 predicted proteins | sample BioPla3DNA1_FD_26586 | JGI IMG/M metagenome (IMG submission 26586)
GTATCACCGTGCTTTTTCGGTGTTAGAGCGGAAGCAGTACGATGGAGTTCAGCTGTTTTAAGCATTGTGACTTCACTATTTAAAAGGGCATTTTTTTCTACTAGAGTGCGCACATGTGGCACGACATCTTTTTTATCATTAAGCCCAAGTTCTTTACTTATTCTTTTCACAGTGTCAGAATATGTTTTTAGGTGTTCGTAGGCCGCTAATCCGGTTAAAGCAACAATCCGACGCACCCCACTAGCGATACTACTTTCACTTACAATTACAAAAGTACCAATCTTACTTGTATTATCAATATGTGTCCCACCACAAAGTTCAACAGATATTCCGGCAAAAGTAACAACACGAACTAAGTCACCATACTTTTCCATAAATAAAGCTTTTGCACCAAGCTTTTGTGCTTCCGCTAAAGTCATATATTTAACAGTTAATGGGACTGAGTCACTAATATATTTATTAACAATTAATTCAATTTTTTCTAATTCTTCGTCAGTTACACGGGTATTATAATTAAAGTCAAAGCGTAAATAATCAGGACCAACATAACTCCCAGCTTGACTTACTTCACTACCTAATACATCGTTAAGTGCACGGTGTAATAAGTGTGTGGCACTGTGGTTAAGCATAATGGAGCGACGCGCTACCCCGTCGATTTCTAATTGGACTTTATCACCAACCTTAATTACGCCGTAATCAAGCGTTAGATGATGTAAATGTTGACCGTGTGGTGCTTTACTCATCGCACTGACGACAGCGCGAAGTTCTTTGTTGCTTACAAAACCGCTATCACTAACTTGTCCGCCGCTTTCACTGTAAAAGGGGGTAACATCAAAGATGGCACTCACATCTTCTGCACTTTCATTAACTTTAACACCATCTTTAAATAAGCCAATAACAGTCGCGGTAACACTAAATTTTTGTTCTTCAAATTTTGACTTCTGATCAAACTTTAATAAGTCTTCACTTTGACTAGCCATGCTATTTAAATTTTTACGCGCAGCACGTGCTCTTTCGCGTTGTTCTTCAAGCAAAACTTCAAAGCCTTTCACATCGACACTCGCGCCATTTTCACTAGCGATTTCTAGTGTTAAATCAATGGGGAACCCAAAAGTATCATAGAGTTTAAATGCAACTTCCCCGCTGATGTTCTTGCTATTTGATAGGGCACCGCGTAATAATTCTTCACCGTGATTAAGTGTATTTAAAAAGCGTACTTCTTCGGCTTTAATAAGTTTTTCGACATGGTCTATTTTACTTTCTAAATATGGATAGAAGTCTTTCATAACATCAACTACACTTTGCACTAATTTGTAAAGGAAGGGTTCTTTCATAGCGAGCTTTTGGCCATAACGCACCGCGCGTCGTAATACACGGCGTAAGACATAACCCCGCCCTTCATTACTAAAACTAGCGCCATCTGCTATTGCGAATGTTGATGTACGAATATGATCAGCAATAACACGGAAACTAACGATATCATCACTATATTTAACGCCCGATAACTTTTCTAATTCTTTAATAATTGGCATAAATAAATCAGTCTCAAAGTTACTTGGCACTTCTTGTAATACACTAGCAATCCGTTCTAAACCAGCGCCAGTATCGATGTTTTTACTCGGTAATTCTTCGTAATTCTCGCGCTTTACTCCCGCTTTAGCGTTATATTGACTAAACACAATATTCCAAATTTCAAGGAACCTGTCATTATCAATATCACTTGCTAATAATTCTGGACCACGCGCATCAATTTTTTCCCCTAAATCAAAGAAAATTTCGGTATTGGGACCACACGGTCCTTCCCCAATTTCCCAATAATTATCTTCATTAGCGATAACATGACTCTTCGGCACACCTAAACTAATCCATAAGTCACGCGTTTCTGTGTCACTTGGGTGATAAGTAAAATAAAGTTTCTCAAGCGGTAAAGCTAAGTAATCTTTACTCGTTAAAAATTCAAAGCCCCAGGTAATTGCTTCCGTACGGAAATAGTCACCAATACTAAAATTACCTAACATCTCAAAAAAGGTGTGGTGACGATTTGTTTTACCGACATTTTCAATATCATTCGTGCGAATACTTTTTTGGACATTTGTTAAACGTTTATCCGCACTTACCTTACTACCATCAAAATATTGTTTAAGCGCTGCGACGCCCGAATTAATCCAAAGTAGTGTCTTATCATTAACCGGAATCAAACTAGCGCCTTCCACTACGGCATGATTTTTGCTTTTAAAAAAGGACAGCCACATTTTGCGAATGTCATTACTTGTTAATTTTTTCATAAAAAACCTCAACTAATATAGGAACGACTCTCGCCGCGGTACCATCCTAATTCATCGTTGTGATGCGCTTNATTTNAATTTTGTAACGGTAATTAACCGGCGATGATTAGTCGCTCGAAGGAAGTGGCACGTTTTACTTTTGAGTCCTTTCACCAACTAACTCTCGCTTTTAAGTTTGTAAAACTTAGTTTCCTTATTGATTTCGGTAATATTATAGCATAGTTAACGATTAGTTAATCTTTTTGCCTTTATAAAATAAGTCACCAATAATAGCACCGCCAAGACACACTTCGTCAATATAGAAAACTGCTGCTTGACCTGGGGTCACGGCTAGATAAGGTTTGGGGAATAATAAGTAGGCACCGTCTTTATTTTTATAATAAGTGGCAGGCAAGTCTTTTTGCCGATAACGGAGCTTAACATTTAAGGGAGTTCCACTCTTTAATTCTTCATTAATAAAATTAACATCAGTCAAAGTAATCTTATCACTTTTTAAATGTTCATCTTCATCATCATTAGCGACATATAAAATATTATTTACCACATCTTTTTTACATACATACCAGCGTTTATTTTCTGGGTAATCTTTAAGACCACCAATCCCTAAACCACGTCTTTGACCTAAGGTGTAATAATATACTCCTGTGTGCGTCCCTATCTCTTTACCGGTATTAATATCGACAATCACACCATCTTGCGCTGGTATGTAATTTTTTAAAAAATCACGGAAATGTCTTTCACCGATAAAACAGATCCCGGTACTATCTTTCTTTTTAGCAGGACTTAAATCAAGCTTTTCAGCAATTTCCCGTACTTTACTTTTAGGGATATCCCCAAGTGGGAATAAAGTACGCTTAAGTTGCGCTTGTGAGAGCTGACTTAAGAAATAAGTTTGATCTTTATTTTTATCTGCGCTTTTTTTCATAACAAGTTCGCCGTTTACTTCTTCTAGCTTAGCGTAGTGCCCGGTTGCAATATAATCTGCGCCCATCTCTAATGCCCACGCTAAAAACGCGTCAAATTTGATGTATTTATTGCAAAAGATGTCTGGATTTGGGGTGCGACCAACTTCATATTCACTTAAAAAATAACTAAAAACATTGTCCCAATATTCTTTAACAAAGTCGACACGATGAAGTTTAACGCCAAGNGTTTCTGCTACTGCTTTTGCGTCATTATAATCAACTTCTTGCGGACAAGTTGGGTCGTAAAGCGTGGGGTTGCCGCTAACATCATTATTTAAAAGTGAGTCCCAGTTCCGCATAAAAGCCGCTTCAACATCGTAGCCTTCTTTTTTTAAGAGCGCTAAAGCAACGGCACTATCAACGCCGCCACTAAGGCCAACCATTACCTTAATATTAGCTTTATCTTTTTTCATCGCTTTCCACCACATAAGTCACTGGGCCAACATTAGTGAATGTGATATTCATATCACTGCCAAATACCCCAGTTTTAACTTTTAACATTTTTCTAAGTTCGCTATTAAAGTAGTCGTAGAGCTGACTACTTTCTTCCCCGCTTAAGACTTTGGTAAAAGAAGGTCTTCTGCTATTAAATTCACCATAAAGNGTAAACTGACTAACACTTAAAACTTCGCCATTAACTTGATTAATATTTAAATTAGTTTTTCCGTTTTCATCGGGAAATATACGCATAAGTGCTATCTTTTCCGCCATTTTTTTCGCTACTTCTTTAGTGTCACTAAGCGTAAAAGATACAAGTAAAAGCATTCCGTAATCAATACTTGAATACACTTTATTATCTATTTCTAATTTAGCATCTTTAACAATTTGAATAACAACACGCATTACTTAATATAATCATGAATAATTGGTGGGACATCAATATGCTTATCGCTAAGTTTAAAGGCATGATGAATATCAACTAAGATTGGAGTAGAAACTTCATCAGCTTTATTCGTATATACGAGCGCTAGGCGTTCACCAACTTTCACTTTATCTCCTACTTTTTTATTTAAAACAATTCCGGCGGACATATCAATCTCATCTTCATAAGTTTCGCGGCCACCACCTAATTTCATACTAGAAATACCAATTGCCATACTATCAATATGTTCAACATAACCTTCACTAGTCGCTAATACTTCAAACACATTTTGACTAATCGCAAATTTTTCCGGGTTAGTAATATAACTCTCGTCNCCACCTTGTGCTTTCACCATATCGACAAGTTTTTGGAGCGCAGCACCTGACTTAATTTTATTTTCAACTTCTTTGCGAGCGTCTTGTGCTTTTTTTACGACACCTGCTTGTTCAAGCATAATACACGCTGCTTCGATACATAATTCACTTAAGTCACGCGGTCCTTCGCCTTTAAGCGTGGCGATTGCTTCTTTGACTTCAAGTGCATTACCGACTGCAAGGCCTAGTGGTTGATCCATATCCGTTAAAATAGCCCGTGTATCACGGTTTAAACTCTTACCAATATCAACCATCGCTCGCGCTAATTCTTGGGCGTCTTTTAGTGTCTTCATAAACGCACCGCTACCAAATTTAACATCAAGTAAAATCGTGTCACTGCCGGAAGCAAGTTTCTTTGACATAATGGAACTAGCAATAAGCGGAATAGCTTCAACAGTTGCCGTCACATCACGAAGCGCATATAACTTCTTATCAGCGGGTACTAAGTGCCCCGTTTGCCCAATAATCGCACACCTACTTCATTAACTTGCCGAATAAAGTCATCATTTGGAATATCAATACGCGTACCTGGAATACTTTCAAGTTTATCAAGTGTCCCGCCGGTATGCCCTAAGCCGCGCCCACTCATTTTGGCGACTTTAACACCAAAACTAGCGACAAGCGGACCAAGCACTAAGCTTGTTTTATCACCAACACCACCCGTGCTATGTTTATCAACTTTAACACCTTTAATGGCACTTAAATCAATAACATCACCACTATGCATCATCGCTAGTGTTAAGGCGGCGGTTTCTTCTTTATTCATTCCGCGCCACACAATCGCCATTAGTAAACTACTCGTTTGATAATCAGGAATAGTCCCGTCAGTTACTCCTTTAATAAAGAATTTAATTTCTTCTTCAGTAAGTGCGAAACCATCGCGTTTTTTCAAAATAATNTCATACATCCGCATAGTTAATATCTCCTTTATTAAAACTATTTTACCATACTAAAAAGCGCTTACTCTACTAAGATAGAGTAAACTATACTTTTTATCGTCATTTTTTTCATTAAATTAAGCAAATTATTTAGATGTTTTAATATTTTCACTAANTTGCGGCGTCATAATTTTACGCCCGTATTTATTAATTTTTTGGACACTTCCGTATTCTTCACGAAGTTTACTAGCGGTCGCATTACTTGCTTCATATATCTTATTAGCGAGTTCAAGCGTTGTGCCTTCAGGTTTTAAAAGTGGTAAAAATTCGACAATTACTTTATAACGCCGCGCTCTTGTTCTTAGTGGTAAGACCATTTGGTTACCCCACATCACAACGGGGGCAATCGTTGTATTTGTCGCTAAGGGAGCTTTAAAAGCACCGGCTTTATAATCTAAAAGATTACCGTGATAATCTTTACTGCGCGTTCCTTCGGGGAAAATAAGCCAACTTACTTCTTTATTAGCAAGAGAGTCACGAGTCATTTGCATTACTTTAATTTCTTGGCGTAAGTTATTGCGTTCAAGATATAAACCTTTGTAAACCCGCATCAGTGTTCGCACAAACGGAATTTTCTTATTTTCGACTTTTGATAAAAAGGACACAGGGATTGGAAGATACGCAAGTAAGACGACAAGATCTAACACACTCGTGTGATTGCTAACGATGTAATAAATTTCGTCACGCTTAAAGTCTGGCATATTACGAATCTCCACATCAACTTTTAAAATGCGTAGCACACGCCGTGCTAGTTTTTGTCCTTTTGCCATCCGCAATTCGGGAGGGTACTTATCAGGACGCCGTGCGTAGGGGCGCATCCATGTAAAATAACCCCACATTAAGGGGATTGCTACCTTCACTATCCAAATAATATACTTAATCATAATCTCTTTTTAAAACTCACGATATAATTCGGCAATAATATATGTTTCTCCTTCAATTTCTTCGAGTCGACCTTTTAGTGCAACTTTACGTCCTTCGGCAAGCCTATTAAAGGCTGAAGGTGTATTCGACCAATGTTTGACTTTAAAGTAGTCATACTTTGCTCTTTCTTCATCATCCTCATAATCTAACCCTGGCACTTTCTCGACAAGTAAATAGCGATAATCATTTTCGTTTTTACCTAGGGTACCAACGATAAATACGGATGTTAACATAATCCTTCCTCCTATTAGTTTATTTTGGGCCAGAATCTCCTTTCCGTAGTCCTAGCACAATTACACTATAGGGGGCAACCATCGTTCTTTCGAAATATTCTTTCGAGCGAGCGGCGATATATCCGCCACTACTTAAAATTGTTTTAAGCGGTTTTTCTAAACTAATAAAAACTGGTTCACTAGTGGGATTAACATACACATTAAAGTGACTATATGGGGTTAAATCCATATCGGGATTGTACACGATTTGACTTGCGCCACCTGGTAAATCTTTAAATTCAATCATATTCTTAATAACTTTAGGATCAGTTTCATGTAAAAATTTACAATCTTTGCGTAGCGCCGTTAAAGCTTTAAAATATTCAACCATTTCTTTACGTTTCAAGGCTAAAGTATACGGGAATTGGTTAACTTTATCGCTGCTCTTATATGAATTTAAGTCACCATATTTTGACACACCAATTTCTTGTCCGCGATGGAAGAAAGGCACACCAAAAGAGAGCATGACAATCGTATTCATACTAAGGAGTCTCGCTAAATGAGTTTCCTTACATTCACTAGCGTTACTAACCGTCATTTTATCAACTAAAACACCGTTATCATGACATTCAACATAGTTGATACTTTGTCCAGCGTTAAGATAGCGGGGCGTAAATGTTGTATTAAGCACACTACCAGCGTAAGCATAATAAAAGCCTAAGCGATAATTTGTTGCCCCTAACATATAACCGCGTTCATGAAGGTTATCGGCAAAACTACCGCCTTTAACAATTTCGCGGAACGCATCATTAAAGAAGCCAATCTCTGGTGTCTTACTAGCGTTACCGTGATGCGCTAATTTTTCTTTAGGATGCGGGGTCATCATCTCCCAGCCTTCACCTAAAATTAAGAAATCAGGTTTTACTTGGCGCACGGCTTTTGTGACTTCTTCCATTGTTTTAATATCAATTAAACCCATTAAGTCAAAACGGAACCCGTCAACCCCTAATTTTTCCGCGTAATAGCGACAAGCATCAACGACAAGACGTCGTACCATTGGGCGTTCCGTTGCTAAATCATTACCGCAACCACTGCCATTACTAATCACACCTTCACTTGTTTTACGGAAGTAGTAATTTGGTACAATCTTTTCAAAAACACTCGTTTCATGGTCATAAACATGATTAAAAACAACGTCCATAATAATACGGATTCCCACTTCGTGATAACGACTGACCATTAGTTTAAAATCACTAATACGGTTATAGGGATGAAGCGGATCACGCGCATAACTTCCTTCTAACACAAAATATTGCTGCGGGTCGTAGCCCCAGTTATAGCTTTGCCATTTACGCGTTTCATCAACGGTTTTAAAGTCATAAACAGGCATTAATTGTAAGTGTGTAAATCCTAAATCTTTTAAGTAATCAAATCCAGCAGGGTAAGTATCTTTTACCTTGCGTCCTTCTTCAATCATCCCGTAAAATGTCGCCGGATACTCAATATCGGTGCGTTCATCAATAGTTTGGTCACGCACACTTGTTTCGTAAATTATTGCTTCGGTAGGTTTAGTAAATGGCGGTAATTTATCGTCATGCATATTCATATCATCATATTTATTCTGATTAATGACATAACTAAAAGCACCATTTGGTCCACTGCTAAGGGCGTAAGGGTCAGTTACTTCCTCTTCTAAACCGTTATTTAGCACTAAGTAAGTATAACGAATTCCTTCATGATCACCTTCAAGCGTATATTCATACACTCCGCGTTCACCGCGTTTAAGTTTGCGATATAAGAAATGTTTTTCACCAGGTACTTCATATTTTAAAATCACGCGACTCGCTAGCGGTGCCCAGAGTCTAAATGTTGTTTGTTCTTTAGTGTACTCCGCACCAAGCGGGCCAGTGTAATAATAATCAGTGTCAAAATTAGGAAAAGTTGTTGCCTCACTTACATTAAGCGGCACTTGCCCAAAATTTTGTAAATAAACTTTATAATTTTGTCCTAACACAAAAGGTTGTTCTAGTGTTAATTCAAAAGCAGTAACTTTATATTGTACGACTTTACTCTTCGAACTAAACGGCACTAATTTATCGTTATCATCATAAATTGTCACACGTGTTTGTTCATATTGATATTTATCACTATAGAGCACNACGCGGATTACCCGTGGCGCAATTAAATGTGCGCTAAATTGTCCAAATGCCATAAATACTACTCCTTAATCTGTACTACTGCGACCGCATAATCACCGTCGTGACTAATTGACACAGCATAAACATTACCGTCATGATGAATTTCAGGGCGTCCGTCTTTTTTATANACAACATCAATTTTATGAAAAGCAACGCGGCCTATCCCTTCTTTCATTGCTTTTAAAAACGCCTCTTTAGCGGCAAAACGCCCTGCAAGAAATTCTTCTTTATTTGGTCGCATATGATATATTTCCAATTCATTTTTCGATAAGATGCGTGTCGCAAGTTTTTCTTTACCCGCAAAGCGCGGAATGTAAACAATATCAATCCCAATCGACATAATTAATTACCTCTCTTATTGGCAATAACAACCGCCCCTTTAGCGCTATTAGCTTCATCAGGGGGTTCAATAATGCCATTTTGCATTAATTGATCATAAAGTTGACGGGCACGCGGCCATCCTAAATTAAAGTTTTGTTGTAATCTGCTGATAGAAATCGTATCTTGCGTTAAAGTAAAGTCAAGCACTGCTTGATAGAGGTCATCACTAATAACGGGACCGCCACCACCATAGACATTAACTTTTTCTTTTAAATCTAAAAATTCCGGATAAAAATCGGTCATATAGTTATTGCGTAAATAATTAGTGACGCGGAGTACTTCTCGCACCTGTACATAAGGCGCTTGTACACGTAATAGTCCGCGATAATTAGTCGTAATACTATCAACTAACATATCCCCGTAGCCAAGTAAGTTTTCCGCTCCACCGCAACCAAGAATCGTCATACTATCAGTCACGCTTGCCGTCATAAAGGCAACACGGCTAGGAATATTAGCCTTAATATTACCAGTAATAACTTGGACACTTGGTCTTTGTGTTGCAATTAATAAGTGAATTCCAGCCGCGCGGCTTTTTTGCACAAGCCGTAATACGAGGTTTGATATTTCTTTTTCACTTTCAAAAAGATCGGCAAATTCATCGACTATCGCGACGATAACCGGTAATTTTTCGCCACCCATCTCTTCGATAATTTCGTTATAATCGCTAAGTTTACCTACCCCCGTTTTTTCAAAAAGTTTATAGCGATTTTCCATCTCATCAATGAGCCGGTCAAGCGCTACTTTTGCTTCACTTGGCTCTTTAATAATCGGTGTGATTAGATGGGGAATATTGTTGTAAGCAGAAAGTTCAACACGTTTTGGGTCAATTAAAATTAATCGTAATTCAAGTGGTGAATGCATCATAATAAGGGAAGTTAACACCGTATGAATAAACACACTTTTCCCGCTGCCTGTTGCCCCGGCAACAATAAGATGCGGGAAATCAGTAAACGGCGCTAAAATAACATTACCAGCGACATCTTTACCAAGCGGAATTAAATATTTCTTACGCTTATTCGCGACAATTTTATGCATACAATCTTTAAAATTAACATTCGTTCTAAATTTGTTCGCTACCTCTAAGCCACTTGTTGCTTTACCTGGTAAAACTTCTTCAAAACGCACAGAAGCACCATTTAGTCGTATTGAAATATCATTTAAAAGCGGATTAATTGCTTTAACACTTTCTGTCGGACCAAGCTGAATTTCAAAGCGGGTAAATGTTGAGCCAATCGTCCAGCTAAACACCCGAGCATCAACATTAAAGTCCGTAAAGAACGCATTAATCTTAGCTTCATATTCCGCAGCAAATTCGCGATTTTGTGCTTCTTCACCATTATCAATAGCGTCATCAAGCAAATCAAGTTTAGGTAATCTAAAGTTTGCGAAATTCGAAGAAATACGCGGCTTTTGTTCATTCTCTTGCTTCACGACTGGTTCAGGAAGTGGTGGGAGCGGTTCAGGTTCATAGCGCTCTTCTAGAGCTTCGCGTAAAACATTTTCGTCCTTTTTAGGTTCAGCGTTAAGTGTATTAGTAGGTTCTTCATGATGCGGGGTAAAACTAACAGCTTCAAAAGTCCCTTTTTCATCGACAGCCCGTTCAAGTTCTTGGAAATCTTCTTCACTTTCGACTTTTTCCATCGTGCGAAAAACGGTCGGATCAAGTGCTTCAAATTCTTCTTCATTAGTGTCAAGTGTTGGTAATTCAAAATGTTCATCAAAAGCGGAAAAATCTTCGCTAGGCATCGCGCGGTGCATCCCGCTATTTTCATTTTTTACAACATTAAGTGCTGGCGGTGGCCCTAATTTTTCTTCAGCTTCACTAGCGCTAGGACCAACACGATGCAATAAATTACTGCCCCATACTTCGTTATCGTTCATTATTTCCGTAACGGGGACTTGGTCTTCTTC
>JGI24711J26586_10003201_pt1 | contig 11029 bp, 10 predicted proteins | sample BioPla3DNA1_FD_26586 | JGI IMG/M metagenome (IMG submission 26586)
TGAATAAAAGCATTAGAATTAAATATGACTAACTTTGATGTTCCAGAAGAACTACTAATAATAAATGACAATAAACAGGCCCTAGAAACAATTATGTTTGAAAAACAAATTTCATTCAAAACATACGAATCTAATTGAAAAAGTTTATTTAATTTTTTTAAAAAACATACTAAAAATGTGTATATTTGAAAAAATGTATTTTCAATTGCCAACATAGAATTAGCGATATTAGAAAGTTTATATAATCCATCTATCGTAAATAAATGATATACAGAAGAACTCATAAAAAAGGTAATTAGAAAAAATAAAAAAACATTAGCCCTAAATGTGTTCGAGGAGATTTTGAAAAAAAACAAACATCATAGTAGTATAAATAGATTATACAAACTATCTTTGAGTATAGAACCAGAATTCTCAGAAAATTTAAAAAATATAATCAAAAAATATAGTTATGTTTTATAGTTTAATTGTTTTAATTTTTTTATTTAACATAAAGACAAAACCAGTAAAAATAAATATCAAAAATATTCGTTGGCTTTTTGTAAATAGCCAAATGTATTGCGATTGACTATCTACTCTCAAATACTCTATAAAAAATCTAAAAATACTGTAAAATATTAAAAAGTTCGCAACAATGATTCACGGCTTTATCTCTCTTTTTTTAATGTTTCTAAAAAATGTAATTGATAATATCAAAAATAATACAAATCATTCAAAAAATATCGATATAAAATTTGTATTAAGTCTTAAATTAGAGTCAACCAAATTATAAACATGAAAAACATTTAATTTAGTAAGAAGATTCACAAAGAAATCATTCATTCACCAATAGTTAGCAGGAACTACAAGACCATAAATTTCTTGATTTAAATAATTTCAAAACCTTCCAAATATAATAGCTAAAGGAACAACAACCAAAAAGGTGTCAAATAATAAAAAAAATTCAATATTTGATAGTTTTTTTGTTTTTTTAAGAATCAATAATGATACGAAAACTCAAATGACTCCTCAAATAAAAGACATCCCCCCATTCCATACAGCAAAAATATCTAATAAATTTTTTGAAAAATATCACCATTCATAAATAAAAACCTCTCCCAATCTTCATCACAATAAAACTCAAAGTATAATATAAATCAATAAACTCTCCACATCATTTGATAATAGTTTCTGTAAATTTTTATACTTAGAAAATATTTTCTTTTTACCAATAAATTTAAGAAAAAAATATCAAATCAAAAATCAAATTAAATAAAATATTCAATACCAATAAACATTTATAGATCCAATAGAGAAAGCGACCATTAAAAAAAATATAAATTAAAATATACAAAAGAAAGAATAATTATATAAACAATAGTTTCAAGAAAAAAAATATTTAAATAATCGTTAATTAATAGTCGCTAGTTAATAAACCCTCAACTAACGACCAACAATTAAAGAATTACAAACCTACTATTACTGCTTCTTTAATTGATAAAGTATCTGCGGATAATTTTCTATAATAGCAGATTTTTGCCTATAAAAATAATCATATTTATGTTTTAATACTGTACGATAAAAATCTAATTCTCATAAAATTTTATCTTGAGCATTATAATTAATTCTATTATAAGAAGAACAATTCGCATAATCTAAAGATCTATTCAAATTAATTTCCATATTTTGAATATCTAAATCTTTGAGTGCCAAAACAAAGTTTTTATCCGAAATATCCTTTAAGGAGTCACAATCAGTTTTTTTAGCTTTGAGTAACATTAAATTATTATTAATATAATGCATAGTAAATTCAGATTGAGTTAAAACTTCAAAAATATTTCACAGTAAAAAATCTAGTGTTCTTTGTACATCAAAAGAATGTCACAAATATTCAATAATATCCAAATTAGAATAATATTTTAAATCATTAATTAAACCAACAGCAAAAAACATTTGCTTATCAGAAACCTCTCACCTACCAATTTCAGAGTGTAAATCAACAAGTAATGATAAATATCAATAATAGTCATTAATTTCTATTTTTTCTACATCTTGAGTAACATTACTTAGAATTTCTTGAGTAAAAGAAAAACTGCTAAATACACAAAACACAATAACTATTATTAAAATACTAAACTTCTTCATATACAAAAACTAATAATTAAATCAAATTTACTATATTTGCCAATGGTGTTTGACATAAAAGCCCTAAAAGTATACATATATCTAATATTTTTACAAGCCCAGATACCACTGAAGTTGGTATAATAAATATTTTTATAAGAACTATTAAAGAATAAAACCCTAAAACACGATAATTTATATAATATAGTAAACCGTGTAAGCCAAAGAGATGTCTTTAACAAGTAAATAAAAATATAAAAAAATAATTTCATTTTTCTTAACTATGTTTCATTTTCACACATCTATAAATTTCATCCAAATCTGTTAATCATTTTATTGTCTTAAACATCCCATCTCTACTAAGATCAATCATTCAGCTTTTCAAAGCATATTGTTCAATTTCCATATTTGATTTTCATTCAATTAGCATATTTTTTATATCATCAGTATAATCCATTAATTCAAATAGACCAATTCTTCATTTATATCAAGTTCCTCCACAAATTGGACACTGCTTTCCATCAAGTTTCCCTGTTCATTTTAACATTTTTCATTCTATCATAAACCTAGACCATTGTTCTTTTGTAATTCCTCTTGATACAATTTCTTTTTTCAATAAATCTTTATCAAAATTAGAGAAAATTTTTTTAGCCATTTGCCGTTTTTCGTCAGATTTGATATCTATTTCTTTTGCACAATGAATACAAGTTTTTCTCGCAAGCCTTTGAGCTATAACCAAATTAAATGTTCCAGCCATCATATAAGGCTTAGCTCATAAATTCAATATTCTACTAATAGTTTCTATAGCCGAATTAGTATGTACAGTACTAAATACTAAATGTCATGTCATTGCTGACTCCATGGCCATATCCAATGTTTCCTTATCACGGATTTCTCAAACCATCATTATATCCGGGTCCTGTCTTAATCATCATCTCAAACCATTAGCAAAAGTAAATCAAATATCAGACCTTACTTGTGCTTGATTGAGACCTTCCATTTTATTTTCTACAGGGTCTTCGTATGTAATAATATTTATCTCTGGTTTATTTATATAATCCAAACAAGCATAAAGTGTCGTTGTTTTACCAGATCAAGTTGGTCAAGTATTCAAAATAATACCATTTGGAAATGACAAATGTTTATAAATTATCTTTTCATTACTTCATTCCAATCAAAGCTCTGACAAAGGAGGAATTTTTTTAGATTTATCAACAATTCTCATCACAAGTTTCTCTCACCATACTGTCGGCAAAGTATTTGCTCTCATATCAATCTCCTTATTGGTCAAAGTTACACTAGAAACTCTAGCATCCTGTGGAAGTCTTTTTTCATCTGGCCTCATTTGTCAGGACTCTATCTTAAATTTTGAAATAATATTTTCATGTAAGGTTTTTGGATATTGAATTAACTCCAAAAGAACTCCATCTATTCTAATCCTAATCCTACAATAATTTTCCAATGGTTCTATATGGATATCAGAAGCTCACTCCTCTACTGCAATAGTTAAAAGATTATCAAAAATTTTTATCACATCAGATTGCATAATTGCACTTTCCAGTGCTTCTCTGTATTGTCAAGTTTGTTCATACATAGGGATTTTTTATTAAATCTTAAAATAATCATTTTTATATAACAATTATAAACAAAACTCAACAAAAAGTCTAAAATACTAACAATTAAAACACTAATACGACTTGACTTTTAAAATTTATTTATAATTTTAACAAAACAAATACTTCAATTAAACCATTACAAAATCCTTAAAAGAATCGCAATGGATCCTTTTTTATAACCTTTTTCCGATTATTATTAGCAAATATATTCTCTATCATTCATATATTTCCTCAAAACTTCAGGAATTTTTATTTTCCCATCTTCAGTTTGATAATTTTCAATAATTGGAATTAAAATCCTAGGAGAAGCTAAAACAGTATTATTTAGCGTATAAACATATTTAATTGTTCAATCTATATCACGATAACGAATCCCTAATCTTCTAGATTGAAAATCTAATAAGGAACTAACAGAGTGAGTTTCTCAATACGCATTTCTAGATGGCATTCGACATTCTATATCATGCTGAACATATTTCCCACTACCCAAATCTCATGTACAAATTCATACAACCTGGTGAGGTAGTCATAAATCAGAAAGTATTTCCAAAGAAATGCTTAATATTTTTTGATGCCAACTGTTTGATTCATCAATATCAGCTTTACATAAAATAACCTGTTCTATTTTATTAAACTGATGAACCCTATAACATCATTTTGTATCTTTTCAATAGCTTCAAGCCTCACGGCGATAAGCTGGAGAAAGTGCAGTATATTTTTTTGGCAATTCAGATACATCTAATATTTCATCAGTATGATAAGAAATCAATGAGTTTTCTGCTGTAGCAATCAACCATTTATCATCTTTTTCCAAATAATAGGCATCTTCTTCTCATTCAGGGAAAAATCAGGCTCATATAAATGATCTAACATCAACTATATGAGGAACTCACATAGGTGTAAATCAGTTTTTTTGAAGCATTTTGTCCATAGCAAATTGAAATAATGCATTTTCTAATAAATATCAATCATTTTTCAAATAGTAACTTCTAGCTCCAGAAACCTTTGCTCATCTAGCAAAATCTATCATATCATGTTTTTCCATCAATTCTATATGATCTTTTGGCTCAAAAGAAAACTTAGGAATTTCTCAATATTTGTCCAAAACTGGATTTTCAGACTCATCCTTTCATTCTACTACATCATCACGAATAAATTGGGGCATAGCAAGAAGCAAAGAATCTAATTTTTTCAAATTAGATTTATAATTTTCTTCTTTTTCTTGTATTTGAGATTTCAATGCTTTTGCTCATTCATAATCTTGTTTTGATGCTAATTCTTTTTGTTGAAACTTTAAGTTATCAATCTCTGTTTGCATAGCTTTTCTACTAGCATCAAGCTCTAAAATATGGTCAACATTTATATTTTTTCATTTCAATTTACAAACTCTTTTGTACTCTTCTAAATTTGCACGAACTTTATTTAAATCAATCATTATACTAAATAAAATAAATAAAATAATTTTACAAAATAAACACCAAAAACATTATGCTTATACTAGACTCTACCTACGAACGAGTAAAACATAATTTTGTATTGAAATAATAAACTGTGATTTTATAATGTATACATGAAAACACTCACCTATGTTATTAAGAATTTATTTTTACTTTACAATAGAAAATGAAAGAAAATTTGCCAATTATCATCATTTGAATAATTATCGGCTTGATAATTTGATATTTGTTATCAAGAATTTATTTTTGAATAAAAATAAGATGACAAAGAAAAAACGCAGTAGAAAGATCTAAAAATGTTTTGATATGACAAGTAAATGAAAAAATCGCACCAATTTTACCGTGATTTCCATACAACTACAAGGATCTAGTATTTATAGGTAAATGAATAGATTATCTAGTATTTGATTGACTATCCAACTGAAGTTTAAGAGAAATAGTGTTTTTGGAAATTAAAAGCGGTAGTTCTGGACTAAACAGAAACGAAACCATGATAAAGAAATGCATAGAAAACGGTAAGATTGCCTATGATATATTGAGAATCAAAAATTAACTAAATTAAACAAGATAAGTGTACTTCTATGTTTCTTAATCAAACATCTTAAAATGCTTAACTTTCAGTAAGCATTTTTTATTATATCACAAAAATAAAAAAATGGTTGAGAATATTAAATAAAATCTTCGTTTTTTTTGATTTAAAAGGTTTTTGAGTATAATTGTATTAACACAATGACTTATGCTTAGGCTCTATCACACAGGGTCTGCATCAGGTCCTTAAGCCTAGCAATTGGGTTATGGTGTTAGAGGTATTCCTCTTAAAACTTATCCAGATCTGTTACCAAACAAGGTCGGATAAAATCCTATAGAGAGCTTCGGAACCTATTTAACTTATCAATCTAAATTAATTGCTAAAATTGTAATTTATTTAAATTGGTTATTTAAAACCAAACCGAGGCTCTCTATTTAAAAACTATTGGCATACCAATAGTTTTTTTAAAAATAACAATTTTAGAACTATTCTAAACTTTAATTTAATAATCTGAATAAACTACTCCTATATTTTCAAACTTTTTAACTAAGCTCAAAATCAAAATTTTCCATATTTTTTAATTTTCCAACTTTTTCTTTGAATAAGGCTTTACAGTCATGTAAATAGTTTTGCTCTCAAAGAATATTTCTAACAAGACCTATTGGTCAAGTGATGTTTTTTAGTTTCAAAACCAAATATCTATTGGAATGTTTTTTTTCTTTTTGAATAATTTCTAAAATTTTTAGGTTTGTTTCGTTATCTTTTCACATCATTACAAATCACCGTGGGAATATCTGTAATCTAGTATACTTTAACAGTTCAGCATCGATTGGCAATATTTCTTTTGGGAACGATTGAAACAAAGATTTTAGTTTATTTGTATATCAAGTTTCGGTAAGTAGACATCCTCCTCATGGAAATTCATATCATTGCAAACCAAACTCCTCTGCTAACTGAAGTTGTGTTTTTCTAGCTCTACCTGAAATATCTAGTAGTTGATTTCTATCTACCAAACCTTGTTTCTCATAAATAGTTTCTGGTAAAAGTTTAGCTGACAAAGGACGAAGAATATCTCTTCAAGTTATTTTACTGACAGAGTTTAGAGCTGATTTATTTTGGCTCATAGGTCTTTGTCCCACAACCTCTCACGATGCTATAATTTGAAATCACCCTTGGTCTGCTATTTCTCAAGCGATTTTGAACATTAGTCCATGACAATCAATGCAAGGATTTAAATTTTTTCCATATCAATAAACTGGGTTTTGTAGCATTTGAAAGTGTGGATCAGTAATATCTACTGACATCAGCTTTATACCAAATTTTTCTGCCTGAATTTTCGCTTTTTTATCAGAAAAAAATGGACTTGTAAAAATAATCGCCGTACAATCTATTCACTGTTTCTCTAATATTTTAACAGCCAAAATACTATCAAGTCATCAAGAAAACATTACTAATGCTTTTATGTCCTTGTTCATCAAATCGGAAATTTTATAAAACCATAGACACGAATCCAAACTCGTACCTATATATTAAGATAGTAAGCTAATGTTTAGATTAATAAATACTTTATTTCAGGCATATTTTAACACAATTTTTTATCAAAACCTAAAATTATAAACTTTTATCACATATTTCTTCAGCAACCTTATTCAAATTTTCCAGAGATTCTTGTGGTCAGCTTCATACTCCTATTTGAAATCACATTCAATCATAAAATGGATATAATTTTATATGAGCATGATTTACTTCTAATCATTCAATAACCATTCAAACTCTCTCCACTCCCAATCATTTTTTTAGTATGGAAACAACTTCTTTTGTAGCTTTCATATATTTAGCCAAAAAATCGTCATCTAACTGGAATATATCAGAGCCGTAATGATCTTTACTCAAAACTAAAGTCATACCTCTACGATTTGGAAAAGAATCTAATATAGCTACAAAATCGTCGTTTTCTCGTATTTTCACGCTAGGAATTTCTCATCAAATTATCTTACAAAATATACAGTTTGGATTTATCATGATATTTTGAATATAATATAAAACATTCAAATGTATACGGTTATCAAAAAAAAATTCAAACCAATAATCTCTCCTACCACCCGCCCCGTAGGACTACGGGGCTGGGGCAGGCTTTTAACTTGTAACTTTCTACTTTCTACCAAAATCTGCTGGAATTTCTCACCGTTCTTCCGTATCTCGTTTAAGTATTTTTGTATCAAATTTATTTTTTGCCAACCAATCCTCTGCTCTTTTTATTAAATCAAAAATTTTTGCATTATCTGGTGTTTTTTTGAGATTTGTTTTACATTTTCATTCTGAAACTCGCTTGATAGCTCGTTTGGAATCTGAATAAATCGCCTTATCTGAATTGTTTTTTTTTAAATAACTTAATCAGTGAACAAGAGCAAGAAATTCTCAAATATTGTTGGTTCATTCTCAAAGCTTGGTATGAAAAATCGTTTCTCCACTAACAAGGTCTATTCACTGATATTCTGTGATTCAAGGATTGCGACTACAAGCGGCATCAACTGCAATGCTATTTTTTTCAAACGGAATATCTTTTTCAAACCACTTTTCTTTGGTATAATAGGGTTCAAATCATTTTTCTAATGCAGTTTCAGCTTCTGTCAAACTATTGAAAGATTTATATCTAGCTCACTTTACTCAAACAACAAAATTTTTACATTCATCTCGTGAAGTAAATATTCATCTTTTCAATCATTCTCGGACAACATAATATTTCATTTTTTTTGACTATTTAAATGTAATTTGATTCTAAATATATAAGTTTATTATTCAATAAGTTTTTGTAAATATTTTTCAAAAAAATATTACAACAAAAAAAAACTCCTAAATTTCTGAAAATTCGAGGAGTTTTTTGATAATAGTGATCTTATTTGTTTGGATTTTGTTCTACACAAATATACCAATCTTTATTCTCATATTTTTGAGCATTTGTAACAGCATCTTTCATGGTACCTGCAGGAGGAACTATCACTTTATCTCCAAAAATTGGATTATTTGGTCGATTTTCTGGAGTCGCTCTTTTGTGTTTAGCAGTAGTTTGTAACGCTTTTACCAGTCTTAAAATCTCTGCTACACTTCTTCCATTTGAAAGTGGGTAATACATAATAGCTACGATTTGTCCTTCTGGATTTATTACAAATACCGCTCTAACAGTAGTCGAATCATCTGCATTTGGATGTAACATTCCATATAAGTGTGCAATTTTAGATCCAGCTAATAATGGGAATTCTACTTTTACTCCAAAATTTTTTTCAATATTTCTAAGCCATTCTATGTGTCATTGTAGTCCATCTACTGAATATCATAATAATTCTGTATTGATAGCTTTGAAATCTTCATAAGCTTTTTGGAATCCTATAAATTCCGTTGTACATACAGGAGTAAAATCTGCTGGATGTGAGAATAAAACTACTCGCTTTCCTTTGTAATCTTTTGGAAAGTTGATTGGTCAAGCTGTAGATTGAGCTTGAAAAGCTGGAGCCATGTCTCCAATTAAAGGTAATGTGTTTTGTGTTTCCATAATATTGTTGTATTTATCCAATAAAACTTCTCTAAATGAGAATCGTTCTCGTGTTGAACAAAATTCTTATAATAGATTGAAGACTTATTTCAATTGAAAATTTAATATCTCTACAACACTAATTTACAACTAGAAAAATAAACTCAACAAAAAAAATAAAAAACGACTTGACATATATATATATCATTACAATTTAAGTGTAAATAAAAAATAGTACTAACCAAAAAAAATTAAAATTATGGTAACAATTATTATTTCAGCCATTCTCATATGGGCATTGTATAGTGTCCTTTTTCGTGGCGAAAAGTTTGTAACCTTATTTGCTTCAGGATTATTAGCTGGAGCTATTGTAGGTTTTGTTGTAGCACTTTTAATTCCACCTAAATTTGAGGAAAAGGTAAGCTCCTTTCCCTTAGAAAAAGTACAGTACAAAACTGATACTACTAGAAAATATACTTTTCTAGAAATGGAAACCATAGAAGATAGAGAGTATTATCTCTTCTATTATTATGGAGATAATGGCATTTTGGAGCAAAACAAGTTTCTAACAAAAAATGCCTTAATCAAACCAAGCTGTGAGTCGACGGCAAAAGTTGAAATAAAAACATTTAGCCGTGATAAAAATGCGACTATCAATTATTTTTCGATTAGAAGACCTGCGGATACAGAGGTAACTATTTATCTCCCGAGCTGTCCGATTGAATGAATAAAAGTAAACTGTCTCTAAAATTTAGAGACAGTTTTTTTTCAACAAAACTAGATTATTCAATAACGAAAAAAACCTGCTAAATGCAAGTTTTAAAGGTAAAGGAAGAAAGTCAGTAAACAAATAATAATTGGTCTAATCTAGAAATAGACCAAAGCCTAAATACTAGATAGACATTCTACATAGTTTGTAAGTTAGTAAATAAATCATCTGGCCAATTTTTTATTTTTATTTTTGTACAAACTATATTTATAGAATTAGGTTCTATTAGTACTCTTCTGCTTGAGTTAGAATGCCATCTAGATTTCGTTATACAAACTAAATTGGCCTAAATTAATCTGTATAATCAATTACTTTTGAGGGTAATCGCTCTATATCTATGACTTCTAAAACTTTTTATTCTATCCTTGTGGAACAAAATTCAAGATTCTTGAAGTGATGTAGATATAAATGAACAAAACCATAACAATGCCATTCTAATCTAAATTTCTATAAAATTTTTATTCAAAATAATATAGATAATCTAGTCATATTCAAATTCTAAGTTGTTTTAACTTCTTTTGGAAATTAAAAGCTTAAAATCCAAACATGATACTCAAGTAGAAGAAAATCAACTATGAACCAACTTTTGAAACGACAATATTATTGAAGATTCAAAAGTTAATTATTAAATGTGTATGACCTTCTTCCTAGAATAGTACAAGATGCTTTGAATAGTCACTAAATGAATCATTGAATATTTCGTACCCAAATCATCAAATAATTTCTACTCAACTCATTTGTACATTTCTATTATAATCAAAAAAAAATTCTTGTCAAATTTTTGAGGACTTTTTTTACATATTTTTTTAATACCAGTTCTTACCTAATATATTTTACATCAAAATTTCCTTTTTTTCATCAAAAAAATGCTATTTTGATACTATTTTGAAAAAAAATCAAAACTTTTTTAAAAAATATTCTAAAATTTATACATTAACTATAAATAAAAAATTAAAATTCTATTTTTAAAAATTTAATATAAATTTATTTTAGTTATTCATTAAATTTTACAAATTTTTCTTTTAT
>JGI24711J26586_10003204_pt1 | contig 11021 bp, 8 predicted proteins | sample BioPla3DNA1_FD_26586 | JGI IMG/M metagenome (IMG submission 26586)
CTCCGGCTCAATACCCAGTATCTGGTTTTTCTTGATCAATACAAATAACAACACCAGTATAAAATTGCCAATGGCCACAATGGGCGCAAAGGGCAGCGGCAATCAGAAGACAGGCATTGACAAGCGATCCTGTGATGAACTGGTTGAACTGACCCAGAGGGATGGCTCTTCCAATGGTCTGGAACACTATTGTTAATGCCAGAAGAATAGCGGTTCTGGTTATGAATCGAATTGAACTTTTCTTGTCTGCCATTTTCAACCTCCACTATACACTCAGGGCATGTCTTATTTCAGCTCTTTATATCGCTGGATCTTCCTGGTGGTTGTTTTAGCGAATTCTTCATCCCGGAGTTCAAAGTTCCTGATGTACTTATACAGCACCAGCTGCTTGTTCACATTCTTGACCTCGTTGCTGATTACATCATGGGCAGTATTTCCCGGAGCAGTGCCGCCTTTTATCGCATCATCAATTTTATCGTAATCGGGAACAATGATGGCATGAACAACCACATCATCATCCTCGCCTTTGTTTCCGTATACCAGGCACTCCTTGATATATGGGCTTCTTCCCAGAATGGTCTCAATTTCCTCAGGGAAGATGTTCTTTCCGTTTTTGGTGACAATAACATTCTTTTTTCGTCCGGTAATGTGGAGGAACCCGTCTTCATCAAAGTATCCCAGGTCACCTGTGTAAAACCAGCCATCCCGTATGGCCTCTTTAGTAGCCTCTTCGTCTTCGTAATATCCCAGCATAACCGAGGAGCCCTTGCATATGATCTCACCGATGCCATCAGAATCAGGATTGGCAATATCCACCTCCAGGTTGGGCAGGGGAAGCCCGGCTGCATCGTCCTTATAGCAGATATCACGGTTTAAAGCCACAATGGGTGAACACTCTGTAAGGCCATAGCCCTGAACCAGGGTTATTCCAAGATCCCTGAAACCTTTGGCTACATGGGGATCAATGCCCGCCGCCCCGCTGATGAAGAGCCTGAGGTTACCTCCAAAGGCATCATGGATCTGCTTGAAGAGCTTCTTTCTGATATCGATTCCAATCTTTCGAAGACCATTGCTGATCTTAACGGCAACCTTGAGCTTTGTCAGACCTCCCGCCTTTTTGGATGCCTGATGCAGTATCTGTTTGTACATTGATTCAAAAATCAGAGGAACACCATTCATTATTGTGCAACCTGATTCTTTAAGGTTTTTAACAATATGCCGGAGTCCTTCGCAAAAAGCAACTGTACAGCCTCTGTACATCTGGCATAAAAAGCCGCAGGTGCATTCATAGGTATGGTGGATGGGCAACAGGGAGAGGAAGGTATCCTTTTCATCGATATAAAGCATGGCACACATGTTCATAAGGTTCTCACAGACATTTCTCTGTGATAACATAACGGCCTTTGAGGTATCGGTGGTTCCAGAAGTAAACAGAAGAATATTCATTACCTCCGGATTTATGGTTGCATCCAGGAAGGATCTGTCTCCCTTTTTCAGAAGTTCCCGGCCCCGCTCCATGAGACGTGAGTATGACAGTACATCGTCGCTGTCGGAAGCAAAATCCATATTGATAAAGCATACCCCTTCATGGTCCTTTCTTATGGTCTCCATGGATTCAGCCAGGTGCTGGGAATAGATAATTGCATTGGCCTCAGACCGTTTGATGAGATTGTCAATCTCGTTGGCCGGCAGTTCCTTATCAAGGGGAACAGCAATTCCGGTTCCGCACAGAATTGCCAGATAGGCCACATTCCATTCATAACGGTTCTCGCTTATTATGGCAATCCTTTTATCCTTTAGTCCCAGATCGACCAGAGCCGTACCCAGGGCATCGATATCCTGTTTGTATTGCCTGTAGGATACGGGTACATATTCGGGAGAACCCTCTTTTTTCAACAGGAAAGCCGCCTTCTCACCAAACAGCTCGACACTGGAGGTGATCATCTCTCTAAGATCCCGGATTGGTCTTACCTCATACAAATTTTCGTATTTCACCATCATACCCCATTTCTTCTAAATAGAGGTTACCTCTCTGCAACCTAAATAAGTTTTAAACCTGTAATTGCTAAATTCGCCTTTTTACATAACATGATTCTACCAGACCTGTCCTGAAAAAGAAAGATAAAACCTCAATATGCCTCGATAACCCTGGTCGAAAACCATGTGCAGGACATCACTCTCTCCCGGAAATTTCTATTTAATATTGTTTAATCCGGTACTTTTTGCTATGCTTAGTTTGTAGTTTTTGTATTTTTTTGACGAAGATGGATTCAGGGTGATCATATTGAGTAAAAACAAAATTGCTTCACTGTTGTCAGCATTGGCTGCACTTTTTATTATAGCCGCCATTATTATTGTTTCCTCAGTCGGCAGTGTGAATCCTATCTCAAAAGATGAATCCCTAACCATATCCCATGGCTGGACCTGCTCCTGGGTAGACTCTGATGATACCATCACCATAAGCCTTCCCGGAACAGTGGCCGACGGGTATGCGGGAAGAACCCTTCATCTTACCAATACCTTACCAGTAAGGTTTTTTGATAGACCAAGCCTGATGATCCGCACATCGGAACAGCGTGCGGCCGTTCATCTGAATGGTATTCCCATCTACGAGTTCGTACCCGGGGATCCCCAGAGGGCACCTGGCAGCATGTATCATTTTATCAGCTTGCCATCAGGGTATGAGGGCGGAAGACTGGATATCTTTCTGTCATCTCCACTTAACCAGTTCTCAGGAGTGGCCAACGAAGTTCGGATTGGAAGTATTACAGCCCATATTCTATATATCCTCAAACAGGGCAGCATCGGCCTTTTCCTTGCCGTGGTGGCCATAATGCTTGGATTCATCATGCTGGCTTTCTATCTGTCTATGTACTTCTCAGGTTCCAGACACCCCAGTATTCTTTACCTGGCCTTATTTGTGATATTATCGGGATGCTGGATGTGCAGCGAAAGCCGGGCTCTGGAATTGTTCATCAGAAACCCCATGCTCATCATGTGTATTGCATTCATGTCCCAGTATCTTGCGCCCATTCCGCTTCTTTCGTTTGTTATCGATACATACAGACCAAAATACAGTCACTGGCTGAAGAGATTTCAGTATATTTTTGCAGCTCACTTTTTTGCGTCGTCAATACTGTACATGCTTGGCCGGATAGAGTTTTATGATACAGCCATACTGTATCATTCCCTTCTTGCGTGCTCAATTGTTATTCTTGTATTGACGGCCTTCACCGAGATGCGGCGCAGTAATAAAAGTGTCCGGCTCTTTTTTCTGGGCTGTATCCTACTTAGTATATCCATCTGTGCCGATATTCTCAGATATTACTTCCGCACCCTGCCATGGGTTGTGAAGCCGGTAATATATCAGTATGGACTCTTCATTTTCATGATTGCCACCGTTGCGGCTCTGGCTCATAATACATTCATTACCCGCGAGGAAAAGATCGGCCACGATATTCTCATGTCACTAGCCTTTACCGATACCTTGACAGGTTTTAAGAACCGAAGATCCTTTGATGAAAGAATAGCCGCCATCAATGAAAGGCTGGATGCCTATTCATCGGTTCATATGGTCATCCTTGACATCAATGGCCTGAAAAATGTGAATGACACCTTCGGCCACAGGGAAGGGGATCAGTTGATTGTGCAGGGAGCCCGTCTTATCAAAGAAACCCTGGGACAACTGGGTGAAATATTCCGGATAGGTGGTGACGAGTTTGTTGTGCTTTCCACCAATATTGAACCCTATTTCATCCAAGTAGAGCTGGATACCCTCAATAAAAAGATCTCAGCTTTCAACGAAAGCGCCCCCACCTTCGAACTAAGCATCGCCTATGGCCTTGCAAGCTTCATTAAGGATCACGATAAGGATTTGCATGATGTCTTTGAGCGAGCCGACAAATCCATGTATATCTGTAAGGAAAACCAGAAAGGATTGCATCAGGCAAATAATAAAAATAAGTTATACTAGGTCATGATCTGGGTATAATGTTCTTCTACATCCGGTTATGAAAGTGGTGATCACTCTATGGGAACTTTCAGAGAATTATATAACAGGCTCGTGGATGCCGCGTTGCGGAACGATCTTGAAAAAGAGGTCAGGGAGATTACTGAATCAGGTGAGTACGGACGGGAGGAAGTTGACAGGCTTTTACATCCCATGGAACATCCTGTTGTGATGAGAACGGAAGACTGCAAATGCCCGCCGTGGGAAAACTGCGAGCAATGTGCTGTAGAGTGCCTATTCTCAGCCATAGACCGGGATGAAAACGGCAATGTGGTGATATCCACAGCTGATTGCACCGGTTGTGGGATATGCGTGGAGGAATGCAAGAACAAGGTTCTGACCGACCGCAAGGAAATCATTCCTGTTCTGGAATTGCTCAACGCCCGGAAGAGGCCTGTCTATGCCATGATCGCACCTGCCTTCAACGGCCAGTTCAGCATGGATGTCACCGCAGGCAAACTGCGCACAGCTTTTAAGCTGGCAGGCTTCTACGGGATGATCGAGGTGGCTCTTTTTGCAGATATTCTGACGCTAAAGGAAGCTCTGGAATTTGACAGATCCATCCATACCGATAAGGACTATATGCTCACCAGCTGCTGCTGTCCCATCTGGGTGGTCATGATCAAAAAAATCTACCATGAGCTGATCCCCCACATGCCTCCATCGGTTTCGCCCATGGTAGCCTGCGGACGAGCCATCAAGCGTATCCATCCTGAAGCAGTGACGGTCTTTATAGGTCCCTGCGTTGCGAAAAAGGCAGAGGCTCGGGAGGCCGACATTTCAGATGCGGTGGATTATGTGCTGACTTTCCAGGAGATTTCAGATGTATTCCAAAAGATGAGCATAGACCCCTCCGCCCTTCCGGAGGACATGCGCGACCATTCTTCGAGGGGCGGCCGTATATATGCCCGCACCGGCGGGGTGAGCGAAGCAGTCCAGGACACACTCAACAGGTTAAAGCCCGAGAGGAATATCAAGCTAAAGGCGATACAGGCCGATGGAGCCGCAGACTGCAAACGGTTGTTGAAAGAGGTCATGGAAGGCAATATCAAGGCAAATTTCATGGAGGGCATGGGCTGCAGGGGCGGCTGTGTGGGAGGTCCTAAAGCCATCATTGATAAGGAGTTGGGAACAATCCACGCAAATCAGTATGGCGACAATGCCATCTACCCTACTCCCATAGACAATCCCCATGTGATACATCTGCTGGAAAGGCTGGGCTTTCACACAATAGAAAGCCTGCTGGAGTCTGATAATCTGTTTACACGCAAGTTTGAATGAACGATAGATAGAATGGTACAGTAAATTAAGATGCTTACAGTGATCCCGTAAGCCCGGCCACTGTGCTGCACGGCTGCACCTTGACTTTACGGGATCCTTTCCGGCATATGGATCAGGCTTTGCGGGATTCCTGGAAGCTCTGACCGATGCAGGTGTAAGGCGGACATATGAGAAGAGGGGGAGGTATTATGGTCAAAACTCTATCCATCAGAACAAGCAGCAGAACACAGCTTCTGGACATTACATCCCAGGTTCGGCGTATTATCGAGGAATCCGGCGTGCAGGACGGCCTTTGCACAGTCTTCGTCCCTCATACCACAGCCGGAGTTACCATCAATGAAAACGCAGACCCCGATGTGGTCTCCGACATACTTAAAGAAATGAACAAGGTAATCCCTTTCAACGATGATTATAAACATATGGAAGGCAATTCAGCCGCCCATATCAAGGCAAGTCTGTTTGGTTTTTCAGAACAGATCATCATAGAGTCAGGGCGGCTGCTTTTGGGAACATGGCAGGGAATATATTTCTGCGAATTCGATGGTCCAAGAAACAGGCAGGTCAAGATCAAGATCATTGAAGGCTGACCAGGGCATCGGCAAGGCACATGATTCCCTGCTCTATACGGTTTTCCGGCATATTCGAGAAGTTGAGCCTTAAAGTATTCTTTTTTGGAGTGCATGGAAAGAAGGGTGCTCCCGGCACGAAGGCTACATTCCTGTTGAGAGCCTCCTCAAGGAGATCTGCCGAATCAATTCCGGCGGGAAGTTCTACCCAGGCAAAAAGTCCGCCCTGGGGATGATTATAGTAAACATCTCCGGGGAAGTACCTGTCCATGGCTTGGGTGAGGGTATCCCTCCTCATCCTGTATACCCGCCTCAATTTTTGAATATGTGCATCATAATCCTCTGTTTCGATGTATCGGTTTATCTGCATCTGGCTGATGGTTGAGGTATGGAGGTCGGCTCCCTGCTTGACCAGCAATAGCTTGTTAAGAAGGTTTCTATGAGCCGCAATCCAGCCTATGCGCATACCGGGGCAGAGTGTTTTTGAAAACGTACCGAGGTAAACAACCCAGCCTTCGGAGTCCAGGGATTTAACAGAGGGCAGCATCTCGCCCTCATACCTGAGTTCACCATAGGGGTTGTCTTCCACCACAAGAACACCATACCTGCTGGCCAGATTCACCAGAGCCTTCCGCCGCTGGAGGGACCAGGTGCGGCCCGTTGGATTTTGGAAATCCGGAATCACATAGATAAACTTCGGATGCCTGGCTTTCTTCAGCTCCTCCTCAAGAGNCTCCGGGATCATCCCGAAGGAGTCTGTCTCCACCTCTACGAATCTCGGCTCATAGGCTCGGAAGGCATTGATGGCACCCAGATAGGACGGACTTTCCATGAACACTTCATCTCCAGGGTTGATCAGCACTTTTCCAATAAAGTCAAGAGCCTGCTGGGATCCGGATGTAATCATTATTTCATCAACAGCTATATTCGCCTGAAACACTTTCTTCATACGCCCTGCGATCTTTTCGCGCAGCGGAGTATAACCTTCGGTGGTAGAATACTGAAGGGCTTTTTGCCCATCGTCGAGTATGAGACGGCTTGATAGTTCTGCCAGAGCTTGAACAGGGAACAATTCAGGGGCGGGAAGACCGCCTGCGAAGGAAATAACCTCCGGTCTTTCAGTTATCTTTAAAAGTTCCCGGATCTCTGAAGCCTTTATATATTTCATTCTATCCGCCAATAAAGATGTAACCATTCTTATCCGCCTTTCTTGATCAAAATAGCCTTATTTCAGCACTCTGACACCCATCCCTGGCTATGCCGGGATAACACTAAATTCATACAATGGGTTTTATAGATCTTTCCTCCCCTGAAGTATTAAGGGGTGTTTTCTTCAGAGTAGCAGCTACGGTCTCTTTCAATCTTTCTATTCCTATGGGAATATCCTCTTTGGTGGGGTAGGTAAAGTTCAGGCGCATATACTGCCCGCCTTTTCCTCCCAGGTAGAAGGCCGTTCCGGGCACATAGCTGACTCCCCGCTCCGCCGCATTCACCAGAAGGGACATGTGGGGGGTGCCCTCTGGAAGTTTGCACCATAGATAGTAGCCTCCCATGGGCTTGATCCACTCCAACCCGGGAACAGGCCTGTCTATCAGCGCGTCGAGCATGATATCCCGTTTTACCCGATACTCCTCACAAATCCTTTTAACATGAGCCTCAAACCCTCCGCTACGCAGGAATCTCTCGACAATCCATTGAGAGATGCTGTTGGCATGAAGATCCTGAAGCTGTTTGATCATGGTAAACTGGTGAATGATTGGCTTTGGAGCCGACATCCACCCGATCCTGATCCCCGGAAAGAGTATCTTTGAGAAGGTGCTCAGGTATATTACATATCCGTATGTGTCAAGCTCCTTCAATAAGGGCATGCGCGCTCCTTCATATTTAATCTCACCGTAGGGATCATCCTCAATTATCAGAACCTTTCTCCGGTATGCCAGTTCCAAAAGTCTCCTGCGACGCTCCAAACTTATGGAAACACCTGATGGATTCTGGTAGGTCGGCATGGTATAAATCAACTTGGGCCTGTATCTTTGCAAGAGCTGTTCCAAAACATCAACCCGCATCCCCTGATCATCCACGGGAACACCGATGATCCTGGCTCCGGCAGCATTGAAGATTTGCAGAGCACTGAAAAAAGACGGTTCCTCAACAATCACCACATCCCCTGGATCGATAAAAACCCGTGCTGCAATGTCAATCCCCTGCTGCGATCCGGACAAAACCAGAATCTCGTCGGGAGAAGCGTATATACCCCTTTTCTGCATGAGATCCGATATGGCTTCCCTCAGGGACCAGAACCCTTCAGTGGGTGTAAGCTTGAGCGCCTCATGGTTAGGCTGCTTTATCAGCTCTTCTTCAATTCCCTGCAGGGCATCAACAGGATCCTTCTCAATGGCCGGCATACCAGCGGCGAAGGAGACAACATCTTCACGGTTGGCCATCACCAAAAGATCTCTTAAAAAAGGATCATTGGCTCTTTCAGATATCCGGCTGAAGAACTGGGTGTAGAGGGGCGGGTCAAACTCGCTACGGGATTCGGACACCTCAGCCATTACAGAAAGAACAATGGTTCCCCTTCCCACATGGGAGTCCACCAGGCCATCCGCCTTAAGTTCCCGGTAAGCAGTAAGGACCGTACTGCGATTTACACCAAGACTTTCCGCCAGCTTTCTTTCAGGAGGAAGAAGGCTACCGGGAAGAAGCCTCCCATCAAAAATCATGGCTCGGATCTGGTTTCGAATTTGGATATATATTGGTGTCTTGCTATTGCGGTCAATCTTTATCTGCATAAACCCACCTCTTTGGATTAATCCAATTTTATTATATATCGGTTGCTTGCCCAAATAAACAACCAATTGGATTATTTTTTACCCAACCAATTTCACCTAAAATACCTGACGATTAAGTCGACTATGCTGAACAATAAAAAACAGCGAGGGTAATCCCCTCGCCGCACTATTTTCACAATATCATGTTGTAAGGCCGGAATCCGCTTATTTTATAAGTGCCATAACCTCTTCTAAGCGGGGCATTGCCGGAATAGCTCCCTTCCTTGTTGTTGCAAGAGAGCCCACCGCGTTGGCAAAATCCACCGCATCATGCAATTCCTCAAAGGTAAGTTCCTGCAGACGGCCAAAATATGGCTTTATCTTAAACAGGAATCCTCCAAGGAAGGCATCACCGGCACCAGTAGTATCAATGGTTTTTACATCATAGGTAGAAAGCCTGTCATACCTTCCGTCCATACCGAAAAAGCAACCCTCGGGACCCAGTGTGACAAGAAGGATTCTGCCACTGTACAGATCCGCCAGGTGATCGGCGCCCTTTTCCAAATCAGTCTCCCCAGTCAGAAAGGTCAGCTCCTCTTCTGAAATCTTGAGGATGTCGGCGAATTCCATACCCTTTAGGATGACTTCCTTTGCCTCATCTAAACTATTCCACAGCGCAGGTCTCAGATTCGGATCATAAGAAACGGTCTTGCCCATCGCCCTGGCACAGCTGGCGGATTCAAGGGTTGCGGTTCTGGAAGGTTCGTGGGTCATGGAGACCGATCCGAAATGAAAGGCTCTCGCATTCTTTATGATGTCCTTATCAACATCCTCAAAGGAGAGCATCATGTCTGCGCCGGGATCCCTGTAAAAACTGAAACTCCTGTCACCGGTTTCGCTAAGGTGCACAAAGGCCAGTGTAGTATTGACCTTTGGGTCAAACATCAGACCCTTATCATCAATGCCATTGTTTTTCAGAGTATCGGACAAAAAGCTGCCAAAGGTATCCGATCCAACCTTGCCAATAAAGGCTCCTGTTCCGCCCAGCCGGGTTATTGCAGCAAGAACATTGGCAGGCGCACCGCCGGGATTACACCCAAACAGTGGGTTTCCCTGATCCGATTTGCCCGAGGGCGTAAAATCTATCAACAATTCCCCTATCGCTGCCAAATCCAACATATGCCTCACCATCCTACAAGAATTCATGTCCTATTAATTCATTGTCCCAGATAACCGGATGGTGTGCAAGTGGTGGATTCTCTGTTTTCATGCCCATTTCATCTGATTTGCGGGTTGATCTTGTTCTTTTCCTGGTCATGACGGTTCAGGGGCAGGCAAGCCGGCCCTTCCAGGACATTTCCCTTATAGTCGAATCTGGAGCCATGGCAGGGACAATCCCACGATGCCTCTAGCTGGTTCCACTTAAGCTCGCATCCCATATGGGTGCAGGTAACATCCACAATGTACTCCCTTCCATCCTCATCCTTATAGTAACCGCAACGCTTACCGCCAAGATTAATAACCCGGCCTATTCCCGCAGACTCTGGAATCTCCGTGTCACCGGATTTCAGTTTGCCGCTGATCAATTGAACTGCAACATCTGCATTTTCTGTAACAAAGGTTGAGGATGCTACATCCATAAGGGTTGTATGAGAATAGAGCTCTTCATAGGGTGAACTCCCATTTTGGATCATATTGCTGATAACCATAGCTGCTGCCGTGCCACCCGATATGCCCCATTTGTTAAAGCCTGTTGCAACGAAGATATTCGGGGTATCCTTGTTCAGATACCCAACGTACGGAATGTTTCTGGGCGGTTCATAATCCTGTGCCGACCACTGGTATTGATACTCTTCAATACCGAATACCTCATTGCCAAATTTTTTAAGATTCAAATAGTGATCCTCTCTATGGTGTCCTACCTTATGGCTTTCACCCACAATCAGCAGGGAATCGGCTTCATGCACATATCTCAGAGACCTTGTGGGATCCTCAGCGTTGATAAAATGACATTTTGGGAAACTCTTATCATACTTTGCCATGACTGCATAGGTTCTCATGGGCTTGAGCTTGGCAAAATAAAAGCCCATCCCGTCATAACAGGGAAAATGGGAAGCAATGACCACATGGCCTGCGTCAATTGTAAATTTGTTCCCTGTTTTGAGGGTACAGCGCTCTCCCGGCTGAAAATCAACAATGCGGGTATCTTCATATATGGTGCCCCCCTGCTTTACGGCTTCATCTGCCAGCGCATCGATATATTTTTTGGGGTTGAATTGTGCCTGGTTGTTCAATATGAGGGCGTTCTTAATCTTAAGAGGTATGGGAATCTCTTTTTCCAGTCTGCAGTCCAGTCCAATCTTCTGATAGGTTTCATATTCCTGCCTGATTTTT
>JGI24711J26586_10003205_pt1 | contig 11019 bp, 8 predicted proteins | sample BioPla3DNA1_FD_26586 | JGI IMG/M metagenome (IMG submission 26586)
GGGCCTCTTCGGCCTTGGGAATGACCTCGTCTCCCCCCTCCGCCTGTAGCCGGCGCAGCTCGCGGATAAGGCTATCGGATGTCGATTTGGCCCGCCGGAGCAGGATGCGGGCCTCGTCGCGGGCCTCCTTAAGGATCTCTTCCTGCCTTGCCCGCAGCTTCTCGCGATCCTGCTCCAGCTCATAACGCAGCGCCGCCGCTTTTTCCCGCTCCCGGGAGGCCTCGCAGCTTTCCCGGGCCAGCCGCTGTTGCTGCCTCACCAGGCTGGTAATGACCGTTTCAACCTCCTCGTGGCCCCGGGAGAGATAACTCTTTGCCTCAGCCAGCACCGCAGGGGACAGACCCAATTTCTCGGCAATGGCCAAGGCATTACTGCTCCCGGGGATCCCCTGGAGAAGCCGGTAGGTCGGGGCCAACGTCTCCTGGTCAAACTCCATCGCCGCGTTCTGCATCCCTTCTTGCACCTGGGCAAAAAGTTTTAACTCGTTGATATGGGTCGTTGCCACGGAGAGGCCGCCGCGCCGCGCTAGCGTGGACAGAATGGCCATGGCCAGGGCCGCCCCCTCGGAGGGGTCGGTCCCCGCTCCCAGTTCGTCCAGAAGCGCCAGCGAGGCCGGGCCGTGTTCCTCCAAAATAGAGATTATATTCTTAAAGTGTCCCGAGAATGTGCTTAAAGATTGCTCAATGCTTTGCTCGTCTCCGATATCGGCACGGATTGTTTCAAAAACAGAGAGCAGACTGTTGCGCTCCGCCGGTATGTGGAGCCCGCTTTGCGCCATCACCGCCAGTAGGCCGATTGTTTTCAGCGTAACTGTCTTCCCGCCGGTGTTGGGACCGGTAATCACCAAAACACGGCATCCTTCGCCCATGGTCACCGTCAGCGGGACCGCCGCCGTTTCCAGAAGAGGGTGCCGCGCCTGCTCGAGATAAAGTTGCGGCCTGCTGTCGAGCAGCAGCTGCGGCGGAGCGGCGTTCTGTTCAAGGCTAAGCCGGCCGCAAGCAACAACCAGGTCCAGCCGGCCGTAAACCGAGCAATCATGGATCAATAAAGCAGATGCCGCCGCCACCCGGCTGCTGAGTTCCCTCAAGATACGCTCGATCTCCCGCTCCGCCTCGTTCCGGACACCGGTTAGCTCATTTTGCAGCTGCACCACCGGCAGCGGTTCAATAAAAAGAGTGGCCCCGCTGGCGGATTGGTCATGGACCACCCCGTCAATATGTTGACGGTACTCTTGCTTTACCGGCAGGACAAAGCGGTTGCCGCGGATGGTGATCAGTGCCTCCTGCAGAAAACGGCGCCGTGCGGGATTGCGCAGGTAAGAATCAAGTTTTTCGCGGATTTTTTCCTGAAGAAGACGCTCGCGGTGCCGTAACGAGGCCAACGCCGGAGAGGCCTTGTCAAGAACCTGCCCTTCGGGATTGATACAGCGGGCCAGCTCGCGGGCCAGGTCGGCGCAGCCGTCGAGCGAGGAGACCAGCCCGCCTAGCAGGGGGTAAAGATCAGCATTATCGGCGTCTTTGAAAAGGCGCTGCCAGCGCCGGACCCCCTTTAAGAAGGCGCCCACTATGGCCAGCTCGTCGCCCAGGAGTGTGCCGCCTTTCTCGGCCCGTCCTACCAGGGGCGAGATCTCCTCTACCGGAGGGGGCGAAAAGGCTGTCCGGGTGCAGAGCAAACGCCCTTCACTGGTTTCGCGCAGCCGTCTTTCTACTACCGCCCGATCTGCGGAAGGCAGCAATGTTTTCGCCGCCTTCCGCCCCATCGGGGTAACCGTCAACGCAGCCAGTCTCCGCCGGATCTCGTCAAATTCCAACGCTTCGATCTCGCGGGCGGTGATTATCTCTTTCATCGCTGTGACTTTCTCCTCGATACATACTTATTTTCTTTTATATAAAAGCGGAGCAGCTTATCTACCGCTCGGCTAATCCCGATCCGGGGGACGCTGATCACCGCCTCTTTTTCAACTTCGCGTCCGGCAGAGATCCAGAGAGGGGGGCGGCACAGGTCATGCTCATTCAAAGTTTGATCAATGGCCAGCGCCTGGCAAAGTTTGCCCGGACCGTTGGTCAGCTCCAGCACGCTTCGCCCTTGACCACGGCGCCGCTGCATTAATTCCAGCCCGTCTACCGGTTCAAGGGCCCGGATCAGGACCGCCTCGCCGATGCCGGCCGGGGCGGTAACCACGTTGAAGCAAAAATGATTGCCGTAAATAAAATAGATGTAGGCCTGCCCCGGAGGGCCGAACATGGGGGCATTGCGCCTGGTCCGCCCGCNGGAGGCATGGCAGGCGGGGTCATCCCGGCTTAAATAGGCTTCAGTCTCCACAATTATCCCCGCGGTCAGTCCAGCGGCGCTCTCGCGGCAGAGAAGATGCCCCAGAAGAGCGCGGGCTACGCTTACGGTATCATGCCGGTAGAATGAAGAGCTCAGTGGCGGCAGCAAAAGAACCTCATCCTTTCCNGCGACGTTTCTGCAACAGTGCTTCTTGCAGCTGCGCCAAAGAAAGGGTATTCAGAAGATCTTCTGGCTCCAGCCAGCCCCGCCGGGCCACGGTAACGCCGTAAACCATATCCGCCATTGTGGCCGTGGAATGGGCATCGGTATTGACCAGCAGGCGCACCCCTTTACGGCGTGCCAGGCCAAGATATTTTTCAGAGAGATCGAGCCGCTGCGGCGAAGCGTTGATTTCGAGTATTGTTCCCGTCTCCGCAGCCTTCTCGATTAAACGCTCCACATCGACCTGGTAAGCGCCGCGGCTGCCAAGCAGACGCCCGGTAGGATGCCCGATTACATCCACCGCCGGGTGCTCCATCGCCCGGCAGATCCGGGCCGTCATCTCAGAGCGGCTCTGCCGAAAATTACTGTGTACCGAGGCGATGACCAGCTCCAGCTCGTCGAGAATCTCATCGGGCAGGTCCAGGGTGCCGTCGGAGTGGATATCGACCTCCGCTCCTGTAAATATATAGCAGCCGTCATCCTGGCGCAGTCTTCTGATCAGCTCCCCCTGGCGGTCCAGCCGCTCCGGGGAGAGGCCGCCGGCGATCTTCAGCGAGGGGGAATGATCGGTTATGGCGATATATTGATAACCCCTCAACCCGGCAGCAGCGCGCATCTCTTCAATGGTAGCATGGCCATCGCTCCAGTTGCTGTGCAAGTGCAGATCTCCGCGAATCTGCGAAAGCTCAACCAGGCAGGGTAGCTTTCCAGCCGCCGCCGCGTCGATCTCACCACGGCCTTCCCTTAACTCGGGCGGGATAAACTGTAACCCGAGGGTCCGGTAAAGATCCGCCTCTGTTTCGAGAGCCGCCCACGCTCCCATTTTAACCAGGGCGTCACGATCAAGCTGAAAACCCAACCGCGCGGCATATTCCTGCAGCTGTTCCCAGTGCTCCGGCGAACCGGTCAGCCAAACCAGGCGGGTAGGATATTCTACGGCAGAATAAAGCATTACCCGCACCGGCATCCCTACCAGCGTCTCCAGGTAAAAACCTTCGCCGGTATGTTCCAGGCTGCTGATGCCGGGTATCTCTAAGAGCAGCTTCGCCAGGGCTTCCGGCGGCTGCTCTTGAAGCACCGCCGCGATGATCACTTCGGCAGCGGTCTCCGTGCCGCGCCGCACCTCTCCGGCCAGTGAGCTGCAGAGAACAAAGGGTAGCTGCTCTAAATAAGCATGCAACTGTTCAGCCAGGGGGAGGGCCACGCCGCGGTGAAAACCTTCCGGTTCGCCGCCCCGCTTCCGGAAAAACTCGAGCACGTTTTGCTGGAGCACAGCACCCATACCGGGCAGTTTTTCCAGTTCACCGCGCTGCGCGGCCTGCTCCAACTGCTCCAGGCTTTCCAGTTTCAACTGCTGAACCAGCTTCCCCGCCGTCTTGTAACCAACACCAGGGATGGAAAGAAGGGTCAGCAGTTCCGGCGAAATCTCTTCTTCTAGCCGCTCCAAGAAGCTGCTCCGTCCGGTATCGACCAGCTCTTTAATCTTGGCCGAGAGCGCCTGGCCAATCCCGGGAAGCTCTTCCAGACGCTCCTCGGTAATAAGATCAGCCAAAGGCTCCGGCAGCCGGATAATCTGCCGGGCCGCCTGGCTGTAAGCCTTTATCTTGTAACTGTTTTCTCCTTTTAAAGCGAGCAGTCCGGCCATCCGCTCGAGGGCGGCCGCCACTTCCCAGTTATCCAAGTCCTTTCGACGTCCTCTCACAAGCTCAGCTGCCGGCCTGGCCACGCAAAAAATGATTGAGCAGGATCTCCTTAAAACCGGCAAACAGCAGCGATAGATAAAGCTTCAGGTAACCGGCGACCAGAGAACCGTTCACCGCATTGTTCACGAAGTTCACGAAAAATCTCGGCAAAATCGTGACGGGAGATAAAATATTCAGGCGGCAAAAGACCGGTGATAAAGCCACTCAGGTAGGGACTCCCCATGAAGGCCAGGGCAAGAACAATTAAGAAGCCAACCAGGTTAAAGAGCTGTTTCAGCACTCCATGGATCAAGCTGCCGATTACCAAAACAGCAACAACCCCCAAGAGCAGAAGATCAAACCAGCTCATCTTCTTCATCCCTTTCCCTATCATCAGCGACGAAACGGGGGTAATCATGTTTTAATTTTAGCAACTCGTCTGCCAGGTTGATTGCCGCTAAAACAGCAATTTTATAGCTACTCAACTGGCGGTTCTTCTCCGCCAGGGAGCGCATCAGCTCATCAACATGCCGGGCCGCCTGCTCCATCGACTTGGGTAGGCCGCTTCCCTTGATGGTATATTCTTCTCCCATTATCTCTACCGTGACCCTGTTTTTCGGCTTTTTTCCCACGAAAAGGTATCCTCCCGCGCGGCGACCAGGTAGCCAAGTTTTGCCCATCTATTTCGTGAATGAAGCGCCGTTATCCTTCCTGCCGTTAACGACGCAGAGCTGCTCCCAGTTTAGAGAGCGCCGCCTCAATCCTGGCCTGGGCAGCATTGATTTCGGCTTCGGTAAGGGTCCGATCGGGATGGCGGTAAGTGATAGTAAAGGCAAGGCTGCGCATACCCGGAGGAATCTGTGCCCCTTCGTAAAGGTCGAACAAGGTCACCTGCTCCACCAGTCCGCCGCCCGCCTCATAGATCAGGCGCTTTAGCTCGCCGGCTGAAAGCGCGCGGGGCACAACCACGGCAATATCCCGTAGGCCGGCAGGATATTTTGGCAGCGGTGTCACCCGCGGGACCAGGTTTGCCCGGGCGATAAGCATCTCCAGGTCAAGCTCGGCCACGGTAACCGGCTGCGGATAATCCCATTTCTCAGCCACCTGCGGCCGCAGTTCGCCTAAAAAACCAGCCTCTTCACCTGCGATCCTGATCACGGCAGAGCGGGTCGGATGGTTAAAAGGCAGCTCTGCCGGAAGATATTCCACCCGGTTGATCCCAAAGCGCTTCAAGAGGGCCTCGATCGCCCCTTTCACCACAAAGAAACCGGCCGGTCGAGAGGCGGTATACCAGTTCGCTACCGGCAGCTCCCCGGTAGCGCCCAGGGAGAGGCGCAACTTTTCATCCGGCAGCTCTTCCAGCGGAAGCTGCCGCGGCAGGTAGGCCGCCCCGACCTCGAAAAGAAGCTGATTCATTTCCCGATGGTAAAAATTATCCTGCAAAGTTTTCAGCAAGCCCGGCAGCAGAGTGGTGCGCATGATGCTCTGCTCTTCTGAAAGAGGATTACGCAGCGGAATCGCTTCGAGGCGCGGATCCCCTTCGGGCAGCCCGAGACTACGCAGCGAGGTCGGGTTGATAAAGGAGTAGGTAATGATCTCGTTGAAACCGCAGGCGGTTAAGGTCTCCCGGACCAGCCCCTGCAGCCTTTCCGGCAGCTCTTCACGGCTTTCTAAAAGCTCGCCGCGCGGCAGGGTGGCCGGGATCTTATCGTAGCCGTAAAGGCGGGCCACTTCTTCGACAATATCCTCTTCCAAAAATATATCGTTGCGCCTGAGCGGGACCGTTACCTCGAGACGGCGTCCTTCCGGCTTGATTGTAAAGCCAAGCCGGCTTAAGATATCACTTACCTCTGCCGACGGAATCTTTAATCCCAGGATTTCGTTGATCCGATAGGGCCGCACCATCACCCGGCGCGGCTGAACAGGGGCGGGGTAGCTGTCGATCAGCCCCCTGAGCACCCGCCCGCCAGCCAGCTCTGAGATCATAAGCGCCGCCCGCCCCGAAGCTTCCGCCACCCAGGCGGGATTGACCCCCCGTTCAAAACGCTGCGAAGCTTCGGAGGGAATATGGTAACGGCGTGCGGTGCGCCGGACACTGACCGGGTTAAAGAGTGCCGCCTCCAGCAGGNCCGACCTGGTAGAGGGATTAATCTCNGTGCTTTCCCCACCCATGACCCCGCCTAAGGCTACCGGGCCGGCTGCATCAGCGATCACGAGGACCTCTTCGTCAAGAACCCGCTCGTCACCATCGAGAGTGACCAGTGTTTCGTCCGAGCGGCCACGGCGGACAATAATTTCCCCACCCCGCGTGAGGTTGAAATCAAAGGCGTGCAGCGGCTGGCCGTATTCCCACATAACGTAATTAGTAATATCAACCACGTTGTTGATCGGGCGCAGGCCGGATTTGAGCAGGCGCAACTGCAGCCAGAGAGGTGACGAACCCACGGTGAGATCTTCGATCACCCGCGCCGTGTAGCGGGGGCAAAGCAAAGGCTCCTGCACGTCTACGCGCAGCAGAGCGGCCGTGCACTCCGGTGCCTCCGGCGGCTCCGCCGGCGGGTGTTTTACTGCGGCGCCGGTCAGGGCGGCCACCTCGTAAGCTATCCCTAGCAGGCCGAGGCAGTCGGCCCGGTTCGGGGTTAGATCCAGAATTAAGATATGGTCGTTAAGCTCCAGGGCTTCGCTTAAGGGAGAGCCTGTTTTGGCCGGAGGATCGAGGATGAGAACACCGTCGGGCGAACCCAGCTCCAGGCCCAGCTCCTTTCCTGAACAGAGCATCCCTTCAGAGAAGACCCTCTCGATCTCGAGCGCCTCCAGGCAGCCTCTTCCCGGCAGCACCGCCCCGGGAAGAGCCAGAGGAACCTTCTGGCCGGCGGCGATATTAGGAGCGCCACAGACGATCTGCAGGGGGCTCCCGTCCCCGGGATCCACTCCGGCAACCAGGAGCCTGCTGTTATGAGGGTGGGGTTTCAGCGTGATGATCTCACCCACCACCACCCGGTCAGAGATTTCAGCAAACTGTTCCACCGCTTCTACTTCGACTCCGGCAAGAGTTAACTTCTCCGCGAGCTCCTCTGGTGAGAGCTCCAGGTCGATATATTCTTTTAGCCAGCTGTAAGCAATGCGCATTTTTCTGAATACCTCCCGTTAACAGGTCCCTCTTGGACCTCTACCCTAACGAAACTGCCTTAAGAAACGGAGATCGTTGGAAAATAGAAGACGCAGATCATCGATGCCGTATTTAAGCATGGCGATCCGTTCAACCCCCATCCCGAAAGCAAAACCGGTCACATCTTCGGGGTCGTAGCCGCTGACCTCGAGCACCCGGGGATGGACCATGCCGCAACCGAGGATCTCCAGCCAGCCAGACTGTCCGCAAACCCGGCAGCCTTCACCGCGGCAGATAATACAGGCAATATCCACCTCCGCACTGGGCTCGGTAAAAGGAAAGAAGCTGGGCCGCAGGCGAATGCGCTGTCCCTGATCGAACATTTCCCGGGCAAAGAGCAAAAGCGTCCCCTTTAGATCGGCAAAGGTGACCCCGCGATCGACGGCCAGGCCTTCAACCTGGTGAAACATCGGCGAGTGGGTAGCATCGTCATCCCGGCGGTATACTTTGCCCGGCACGATTATCCGCACCGGCAGGCGCGGTGCCTGCAGCTCCATGGTCCGGATCTGTACCGGCGAGGTGTGTGTCCGTAGCAAGATCTTTGGTGAAAAATAAAAAGAGTCCTGCATATCCCGCGCCGGGTGATCTGGGGGTATATTCAAGGCCTCAAAATTGTAGTAATCGCTTTCTATCTCCGGTCCCCGGGCTACCTGGAAGCCAAGGCCGGTAAAAATACCGGTGATCTCTTCCAAAACCATGGTCAGGGGGTGTTTCCGCCCCAGGTTAAAAGGTGCGCCGGGCAAAGTTACGTCGATCCGCTCCTCTTCCCAGCGAGCTGCCAAAGCAGCCTCCCGCAGTTTTTCTTCTTTACGGTCGAGCAACTCCTCCAGTTTATTCCTGAGATCGTGCGCCTTCTTTCCGGCCAAAGGCCTCTGCTCCGGTGCCAGCTCTCCCATTCGGCGCAGCAGCGCAGTTAAGGCCCCTTTTTTCCCAAAGTAGCGCACCTTTAATGCTTTTATCTCTTCCATATTTTTTGCTTCCTCGATCTCCCGGGAAGCTTTTTCTTCCAATTCGGCAATCTTCTTTAACATCACCCTGCTACTCCTTTCTTTCGCTCCTAAAAAAAAGCCTTCGCCCCTGGGACGAAAGCTTCCTTCCGCGGTACCACCCACTTTAGCCGTAAACGGCTCCGCTCCAATCGATAACGGGATGATCCGTCGCCGCCTACAGGGCCAAAAAGCGGCCTTTCAGCGGGAAGCTCCGGAGCGAACTTCAGCGAACAGCGCCGGATAAGGCTTACAGTCGCGGCCTTATCTCCCTGAACGGCCCTGCAGCTCGCCTACTCCTCTCCTTCATCACCTGAAAAATATTTACGACACATTATAGCACACCGTCAGCCCAAAAACAACAGCAAGAGGTGACAGGGGGACGGTTCTCTTGACACCTAATTGAGCAATGACCAGTGATTGGATTCCCCCTCTCTCTAACCCTCTCCCCCCGGGGGAAGAGGAAATGCCGGGAAGATGACACCCGGGTCAGCTACTACGCTGGCGAAGTGCTTCGTAGATAATCACGGCTGCGGCGATGGCGGCATTAAGGGAATCAAGGGAGGAAAACTGGGGAATGAAAACAGAGAAATCAGCCGCGGCAATNAGCCCCGGTGAAAGGCCGCGNCTTTCGCTGCCTATTAGTAAGCCTGTTTTTCTACGGTAATCAANTTCCCAGTAACATTGCCCGGCCTGCGGCTGTGCGGCAACAATGGTCATGCCNCCATGCTGCAGTAGCTTTACCAGTTGCCGGGGNTCTTCAACCACAGCCAGAGGCAGGTGAAAGAGAGCACCGGCGGTAGAGCGTAAAGCTTTCGGATTNTAAGGATCAACACAGCCCCGGCTGTAAAATAATGCCTCAACNCCCGCTGCGGCGGCGGTACGGATAATCGTGCCCATATTGCCGGGNTCCTGAAGACAGTCCAGAATCAAAACCAGGGTGAGCGGCCGGGAAAGCAATGCCGTCGCCCCTGGNTCNCGAAACGGAACAATCGCCGCTACCTCTTGCGGGGTTTCCGTATGTGCCAACCCGGCAAAGAGCGAAGGCGATAAAAGATATNGCCGCGTCNCGCCTGGTAGAACAGAAAGAATTTTCTCGCCGCCGCTATCGAGAAAGCTNCGTGTAACGAAAACAACTTCGGGGANCAATCCCGTTGCCAGCGCCTCTTTAACCAGATGCGGCCCCTCCAGNGCCAGTTTGCCAGCACTGCGGCGGTATTTACGGCTGCCGGCCAGGCGGCGGTATTCTTTTATAGACGCGTTGTTGCTNCTGCTAATCTCTTTGATTGGCAAGTTAAATCCAGCCCATTTTCTTTAAAGCTTTATTATTACCGACCGCTACGATGAGGTCNTCCTTGTTAATCTTATCCTCTGCTCCCGGAAAAATATTGGTCTTTCCGTCTTTACCACGCAAAGCAATGACGTTAATTCCGTAACGGGCCCTTAAATTCAGCTCCTGCAGAGAGCGGCCGACCAGCTCTGCCGGGGCGGTCACCTCAACCACGCTGCTGTCTGCGGAAAGCTCAATCAAGTCGATCACGTTAAAAGCATTAAGGCTGTGCGCCAGTTTTTGCCCCATATCTCTTTCTGGAAAAACTACCCGGTTAACCCCGATCTTGGAGAGAACTTTGCCGTGTAGCTCTGTCTGCGCCTTGGCTACCACATAGCGGGCTCCCATCTCAATTAATAAAATACAGGTCATAATCGAGGATTGAATCTCGTGGCCAATAGCTACCACGATGACATCAAAATCTTTGATCCCCAGCGAGCTTAAGGCCGCCTCGCTGGTAGCATCCGCCTGAACGGCATGGGTCACCGATTCGCTAATCTGTTGGACCAGCGCTGCATCAATATCTACCACCATCACGTCATGCCCCAATTCGTAAAGGGTAGTGGCAACGCTAGAGCCAAAACGACCGGCCCCGATAACCAGGTATTGTTTAAACACCGCTTATGCACCTCCAAACTGCTTTTTAACTAGCCGATCAGCACACTCTCTTCAGGATAATGCAGCCCTTCTTTACCGGGCTGCCGCCGGGCCAGGGCTATGAGCATGGTCAGAGGCCCAATCCGCCCGGCAAACATGGTGATGATCAACACGAGTTTACTCGGCCATTGCAGCGAAGGGGTAATCCCGGTGCTCAAGCCCACTGTCCCGAAGGCGGAAACTGTTTCAAAAAGCAAGGATAGAAAATCATTTTTCTCAAAAAGAGATAGAAGGAAAGTCGCTGTAAAAATCAGGGCTATCGCCCCGCCGATCACCGCCGCCGCTTTGAAAATATCGCTGCGCGCGATTCGCCGCTCAAAAAGAATCAGCTCCTGTTGCCCTCGCACCATCGAGAGCAGGGCTAGAACAACCACCCCGAAGGTGGTTGTTTTTACACCGCCCCCGGTCGAGCCGGGAGAAGCACCGATAAACATCAGTGCCAGCAGAATAATTAGTGTCGGCATCCGGTGAAAACCCGGATTAAAAACGCTAAAGCCGGCCGTCCGGGGAGTGGCGGCGGTAAAAAAGGCCGTAAAAAGTTTTTCTCCAAAGGATAAAGGCGCCATCGTCTGCGGGTTGTCATACTCCAGGGCCAGGATAAGTAAAGTAGCCACAGCCAGTAAAAGAGCGGTAATGATTAAAACCAACTTGGCATGTAAAGAGAAGCGGCTACGGCGGGAAAACCTTTGCCAAACTTCAAGG
>JGI24711J26586_10003217_pt1 | contig 10997 bp, 9 predicted proteins | sample BioPla3DNA1_FD_26586 | JGI IMG/M metagenome (IMG submission 26586)
TATTTAAACATACCATTATCTAATAAAGAACGATAAATTTCTTTATCATTAGACGATACATAGTTTATTCTAATTTGTTGCAATCTTAGTACTAATTCATCGTATTTCAATCGGTTTTTATCATTTATTATACGAAACATATTTTTTAATATTTTCGATACAAATGGTAATCTATTAACCTTATCTTGAAAAGAACCATCTAAACCTTGATATTTTGTTTCTAACGGATTCATAAATTTGAGATATTTGACATGATTTGATATAGCATCGTACAAAAACACAAGCTCATCACTAATCCAAAACAACGATGTATATTTGTCAGAGGTTTTTGATTTATATCGTATTCCGTCAATAGTAAGTTCTTTTGGAATACTATTTTGAATTATTATCGAATCGTAATAAAAACCTATAACGTTTTCTTTCGGAATATTATTTTTTCTCATAAACTCATAATGAGTTATCTTAAGATTATCATAATATTCGTTTATATATTTCACATTATTTATAAAATCTTTTTCAAATAACGCCGAATATGTTTCTTTATTCATGTCCAATCTATCTTTAAATTGTTGATTATTTGGATATAGTTTACACATAATCGATGGTATAGATTTTGATATATTGTATTCCATAATCGTTGAATCGATTATTGTGTCTTTTATAAAATAATGTATCATTATTATTCCTCCAAATATACCATATATAAACGTTAATAAATTATTTAATCATGAATATAGTAATATACTATTTAATTAAGGAGTGTTTGTATGATTAGTAATTTACACAGAATTAATTTGAAAAACGTTATTTTTTCAGAAAACCAAATTATAGATCTTGTTAGAGTAGACTATACTTTTACAGATAACGATAAAATAACTAACAGAGAAATTTTTGGTAATTATGAAAATGTCAAAGATTATGAAAATCTTATATCAGATATCCATAACGGTTATAATAATGATAAAATTATTGTACGATTACCTAATGACGATACAAGTTTGGCTGAAATAAAACGATTCATCGATGAAGAAGAAAAATATTCAAAAGAATTTTATACAGATGCTATGAAGAAATTTGTATCCTATTATATTCATAATCGGATGACGAATCCTGTAAGCATAAGAAAATATCTCTATGTAACAATTTATTCCCCGAGCTCCATAGAACGCGGTTCTATAGGTTTGTTCGATCCTGTTAAAGCTCAAAATCTATTATTTGTTCCAATGTTAACTGAAGGAAGTGAACGAAAACTTGTTGTTAGAGCGGAAGATGTAGAAGGATATGTCACTGTGTCTGGTTTGACAGAAAGTATGTTTATAGGTGAACGATTATTTATTCCACAGAATAATTCTCAAAATATAACATTTACTCATAGTGGTGTAAGTGTGAATTTTATAATGGTCGATTTTGTCAACGTTGATGATGGTGAACCGGCTATAACTGTATCACCGACAAATCAAATTAAAATTGATTTTGAATGGGTGGAAAGTCCAATTACGAGTAAAGAACATCTGGAAACTTTTAATACTATTGTTAAAAGTTCTATCGAACGACAATATCCTTACAAGACAAAACAATTATTAGAACTTAGACTTAAAGAAATCTATTTAGTTGGTTTTGAAAACAATCTAGTTATCGCTGGAGCTCTAGCCGATTATTTATTTTATGATTCGATGAAAGAAATTACAGTTGTTCAGAAAGACGATATCACTAATAGTGTGTCTGTAAAAGTTAAATTAGATAATCCGTATAATCATATTTTATTACCGGTGTTCTATGAGTAACGAAATAATAGAATATGAAGAAGGTGGATTAGCTACACCAGAAGAATTAGGAGATGAACCTTTTGATCCAAGATATTTTATTAATGAAACCAATAAAGATAAAGTTATTAAATATTTTGAGTCGGAGGTTCGAGATTCTTTCGAATACAAGTGGCTTATAGATACATTTAAGACTGTTTTAAACGTTAAAGAGTGTGTGTTTTTCAAAGGATATAGTTTGGAAAANGGTATGAAACTTGAGTTTCACCATCATCCATTCACGATGTATGATTATACAGAAGCTGTTGTTAATAAACAGCTTAAAAAAAACGGTGGATGGGTTTATGAACACGAGGTTGAAAAAGAAGTTGCGCGGATACATTATCAGTTAAAAATCGGTTTAGTACCATTAGATCCAACATCGCATGGATTAGTCCATGATGGAAAGCTTGATATACATCCTGATCTCGTTATAGGCGATTACGATATCTTTTTCGAAGAATATGAAGAATTTATACCGATGGGAACCAAATTAAAGTATCAAGATTATTTAGAACAATATCACGATACAGATAAAATAGAATATCCAGAAATATTATCATATAATCCACAAAAGATTAGACCTATGAATGAAAAACTTATTACATCGGAACAGATTGATCAATTATTATTACCTGGGGATTTAAATAAGATCGACAATAAGTTCATTTCAGAATATATAAAGAAAATGGAGAAGAAATAATGGAATATGTATTTATAGCTTGTTTGATTATAATAATAATTTATCTAGTTTATACAAAAATAAACTTAACAAATGCTTTACAAGCAAATTCTAATATCAGTATAACTAATATACAAGAAATGAGTTCTATTGTGTCGTTTTATATCAATTTACAAATAAATAAAGCGATCGTTTATTATTCTAGAAAAGATATAGAATTTGATGAAAAATCTCCTATAAAGAACCTGTTTAAAGAAAAATATAGAGATTTGATTCAGTATTTGTTACGAAGCGATATACGAATATCGGTAGAAAATGAAGACGGTGTTAAAGAAAGTTCATCTTTTTTTGAATATTTCTTTAATAATCTGTATACAAGATTTGTTGCTGAAACACCAGATTATGTTAAAAATATGATTTATAAACTTCATAGTGGGTATAGTCTTGAAGATTATTATCTTAAAAAGAGACCAGCCCCAAACATTTTACCATATGTTTTAGAATATGTGCGGTCCACATTATGGAAATTGCATACAGAAAATCAAATAAATGATATCCAAATGTATAACGAAGCTCGTAGAACTAGTACAGATTCAACGAAACCGTATACAGATATGCTAGACAATTATGATAGGACAAAATTGCACAAAATCTTTTTAAATATATATTCTTTAGGTGGAGAATCACCGAAAATCCAAAGAGAAAATCACGATTCTTCCGAAACGGATCAAAGATTTAAAGTTGATTTTAATCAACCTGCTGAAAAATAATAAGGAGCTCGTATGGGAGAAAACAATCTTACTATTAAAGATATAATCGAAACCTACAAACGATTAAAAGAAGAAAGGTATAGATTGGTTAGAGACATCGAGGCGAGTTGTCATAATATACCGAAACCGATAATATTGGATATTGTGCAAGATATGGTATACGATACACATGACTATAATAGAAGACTTGACCAACTTAAAACACATATCAAATTACATGTTAAGGAAGAAGAAATATGAGTTTTTTATTAAATTCGATTAATAAAACGAATGAAGCGTTTAGAAAAATTGGAAGTTTCGATTCTGATATCGGAATGTTTACTGGGTTTACTGCGATAGATGTTCTATCTAGTAATATAGAAAATGTTGGAGAATTAGATGTAGAAATTCTCAACGGCGGACTATTTGATTACCCGTACACTGAGTTAGGGATGTCTTCCGTTGGAAAGTCTACGTTTGTTATACAAAAGGTTGCGGCAGCCGTTGACAACTGGTATCGGTTCTATGGACCTGTGTCAGAAGCAATTTTTTATAATGTTGAGATGCATACGTCGTCACGACGATGGCAGATGGTGACTGGTTGGGATGATAAAATGATGGCTGAGCGAGTCAGATTTATATCTAAACCGATGTCGATTATTGAAATTTATAATGATTTAGCTGTATTGGCGAAACATAAATTAAAGTATCGAAATGAATTGGAAGTAGATACAGGTATTCGAGGAATTGGCGGACACACAATCAAAGTTCTCCCTACAACATACGTAATTATTGACTCTATTGCAGCAATTCGTACAAAAACCGAGTTGGAATTCAATAAAGATGGTGAAGTAAAATCGACAGATTCTGTAGCTGGTACAAACAATATGGATGCTATGCAGATCGCAAAAGATAATACAATTTTTATTAATGAAGCCAAGAAATTATGCTCGGATGCAAATATATGTATTTTAATGATTAACCACTTGGTCGAAGTTCCTGTATTAGATAGATACAATCCTCCTAAACCACAATTACCTGGTATGAAATATAACCAGAAAGTAAAAGGTGGAAACGAGTTATTATACCAATCGTTTGTTGTATACATGCTTACTCTCAAAGAACGATTGTTTAATGAACGAAATAAAATATATGGTGATTCTGTACATGGTATTGTAGCATTTATGGAATGGCTTAAAAATAAAAATGGTCCAGAAGGTATTCGATATCCGATGGTATTCGATACGGCTACTGGATATAAACCAGAATTAAGTGATTTCGAAATGTTATATGGTGAACAACAGTATGGACTTGCCGGTTCTCCACAAGCGTATTATCTAAAAATACTACCCGAAATTACATTCAGTAGAAAAACATTATTAGATAAATGTCACGAAGAACCAATTTTAGCGAGAGCGATGAGTTTTACTGCTCGAGCTTTTTTGGTAGAGAAACATATTAATTTTAATAATGAAAAGTTTGATTTTGATCAATTAATGGAACTCCCGTATGAAGCGAGAATATATCTTATTCTTAAACACTCTATAGATTATCCCACATATATCAACCATGATTGGGTTGTACCCGATGAATATTTTGAAATATATCGTGATTTTGCGATGGTATTGGAACAAGAATATTATATGAGTGAACGATTGAAACAAGAAGCTATTGAACTCATGACTATGGGATTCTTGGATAGTGAAAAAGTGTTTTCGTTGTCTGGTGAAACATTTAAAATCGGTAATACAGAATATGTGCTACCCGATGGAGAGGAGGATTGGTAAGTATTATACTTGGTAAAAAAATATACGTCAGATCATGATATACCTCGTTCGGATGATACAACTACAGTTGATATAAGAATAGTGTTATCGTCGGATCGGTGGATATATGGAAATCACATATGCTAAAATATTAGAGACTATGAAAACATTTAGCTCTGAGGAATTGAATCGATTTGTGTCTACTGAAGAGTATAAAACATTTATCGGAATACGAAAAGTATTACAGGAAAACGGATATGGATATTAATGGGAGGAAGAATATCATGGATGAAACAAAATCTGTCAAATTTGCTGGAAATTTAGAATTTGAGAAACAAATGCCTAAGAAAAAGTTTGCTACTGAGAAGTCAGAACCGAGAAAAAAGAAACAAACGACTAAAACTACAGAAACATATAAACCTTTTGAAAGTTTCTGTACGGATTGGTTAGCTAAGAAAAATAATACAATAAAATAATATAAACGAAATATCCCATTGATTTGGGATATTTTCGTGTATTATCATATTGGGAGAAATATGTTTGATATAATTGAAGATTTTATGGATTTAATGTTCCATGGAACTGGAGTAGGAGATAAAATGGATAAATTATTGGATGTAATACAGTTATTCGTTTATAATAATTAATTGTTGGAGGCAATATGGATAGTGGTAATATTACAGAAACAGAGATGAGGTATCTTATTGAGCAATATTCTGGTGAAAATGTCAACAAAGTNTTATCAACAAGTTTATTAACTCATCCGTTTCAGATGTCTGGATCACGTAATCATATGCATTCTGTACACTATGCGCAACANATAATGATTAATAATCCAGAGACTCCACGAAATTTTACAGGGTGGGAAAATCAGTTTGGAAAATATTTAAACTCGTTTGAAAAAGCGGATGCGAATTATGAAATAATTGCAAAAATTCCAAGACATTCATCTTTTCCAGACATGAATTATTTATTAGTTTTAAGAGAAATGGGAACCAAATCATACACAGTTATGAAAGTGTCTCATTATGAAAAACTATCAGATAATCATGGTTATCTGAGACCGATGACTCCAATCGATTATAAACGACCTGGCGCACGTATCAATAAAGATGATATAGTGTTTCAAGCAGAATCATTGGATAGTTTTGGAAATTATAGATATGGTAGAAACTTCAAAGTAACAAATTTGTTTATACCAGAAGTTAAAGAAGATTCTGTTGTTGTTTCTAAAACTTGTGCTGAAACCACTCGTTATGATTTGATTACGAAAACAGAATATGCTATAAATAAAAACGATATATTGTGTAATATTTATGGTGATCTCAATGATTATAAAGTATTACCTATGGTCGGGGAAGATGTGACTGAAAAAGGAATATTGTTTGCTGTTCGAAAGATGAATAAGAAAAATATTTCCGCAGATTTTACATCCAACGCACTTATGAATTTGTATTATACGGATAATAAATTCAAAGCTAATGGTAAAGTTATAGATATCGATATTAAAGTAAATGATTTAGAAGAACTTGAAAATGATCCACATCGTGAACAGTTATCACAATTATACAAAGATCAATTTAGATATAATAGTGAAATCGTGAACGTGTTGCAACCAATAGTAAATGATAGAACAAATGTTATTTCTGATCGATTAGAACACACATTATTCAATGCTAAGAACTACATCAGTCCTAATATTAAGTATTCAAGTCGTACTGGTAATTTTGAATTTGCTCATATTACTGTATATACTGTTGAAAACTGTGGATTGACTGTAGGAAGTAAGCTCACGAATAGATGTGGTGGAAAAAGTATTGTTGGTGCGATTTGGCCAGATGAGTATATGCCTGTTGATGAATATGGTCGCAGAGCTGACGTTATTATTTGTTCGAATGGTATCATTGGTCGAACCAATCCGGAACAATTGTTTGACCAACTTATAAGTTTTATATCGGATATAATTATGATTCGTATGAAAGAGATGAAATCTTCTAAAGATGCTATAGAATTAATGTGTAATTATCTCACAGATATAAGTCCCGAATGGGGTTTATATGTTAGAAAACATTATAAATCTAAACCTAAGAAAGAACAGGATGAGTTATTACAGAATTTGTACAAAAGTCCCAATGGGATCATGGTTTATAATCCACCGGTACACAATTCAATAGGTTGGGATAAATTGAAAGAAATTGTAACAAAATACGATATAACTATTCCGTTTATTAGAATGTGTAAAGAATATAATGTTTCAAAAGAAATTATAGACTTATACGAGACCCAAGGAAATCTTGATAAAGTTGAAAACTTACTTGAAAATTATACGTTTGTTTCTGAGAAAACCAAAGGTAAAAAGAAAGGCGAGAAAGACACATATCAAGAAATTGAATTCGGTATACACAATATTGATGAAACAACAAACCAATTGAAGTTATCTAAGAAAGATTATGAAGCCAATAAATGGATTGATAATTATTCTTGGGATGATAAAAATGAGGTAGGTATAGATCAATTAACTGCTGGAGACGACGCATATCCTGACGATATCGTGTCTTGGATAAATACTGCACAAGTTTTAGATGCCGAATGGGATTCTAATAAATTTAGCGAATCGCAAGCTGAAAATTATAAAAACCCTTTTAATAGTACCAAATCTAGAGTGTTCAAGAAAAACGATAACACACTGATTCGAGAATTTGTATCAAGTCATCCAGTTATAATCGGTGATGTGTATATGTTTGTACTTAAACAGTTGCCGGATGCTATGTTTTCTGCTAGATCGATCGGCTCTATGAATCCGTTAGGATTACCAAATAAATCTGTAAAGAAGGCTGAGATTGGTAAACCGTTTGGTGATACTCCGAACCAGATATCTGATATGGAAACAACAGATTTGAAAAACTTGGTTGATNCTGAACAAGTATTGCGGTTCTTAGCAATCGGTTCAACAAGTCCTGAATTACGATTACAAAAGGCTGGGTCATTGTTGTTTGACGATCCTTCAAGATATCATAGTGTTCAGACCGAAGATGGATTGGTATCAAATACTATACCGGCTCGTATGGCGTATTCTTATATGAGTGCACTTGGTTTTGAATTGGGTGACACTAATGAAGAGGATCCGTATGAGTTCTTAGACGGTGTCGATTATCGAAGTATACCAGAATTAATGAAAAAAGCTGGAATTGTTCCTGAGGAAACAGTATGAAACTAGATGGTATGGTAAAATAAAGTCACATATACGCCTATTAAAGATTTATAATATTAAAGGAGGGAAATTATTCCCTCCTTTTATTTTTTTAGTTTATCTTAATCAAAAACAGTATAATATATGCAAATAGTGAATAAAAATATCTAAAGGAGAATAGATTATGTCTCATACAAAAATTCCACCGATTAGTCGTATAGATCAATCTGTACGTGATTCGGATTTTATAAACATTACTGAATTAAAAGAATTTAATACAAAATTCGATCAGTTTAGTAAGCTTTTATCACTAGAAAATGTTGAAACAGGTGCCCAAGCATCTGATATTGGAAATAAATTGAGAGCTATCGAATATAATATAGCGGACGCTGTTGTTTTTGATAGTAATGGTAAAATTGTTGGATATAGAGAATCTGAGATGTATGAAGATACTCCTATCGAGGGTGAAAACTCTATAGACAATTTGGTTGAGCAATATCAGTCAGTATATGGTGAATTTTTAGAAATCGTTGAGAAAAACGGTGTTCATAATTCACATCTTGAAGAATTACAGCAAATATTTGAAGCCGGCGTACTCAATTTAAAACAACGATTGGCTGCTATAGTAAAAACATATATAGATAATATTATAGCTGAAGCACAAACTGATGAATCTACTAATTATGTAACACAACCTCCAGTATCTATGGATGGTGTCGAACAACAATTGGTTGATGGTGATGAAGAAGTTAATAAAGCTTCATTAACACTTAATCCAGATATATCTACAGTAATTCGTACAATCGTTGTAACGGTTTCTAAAATAGATCAAGAAGTAGTTTTATTTGAAGTTGATGCTGCTGTAGTAGACAATATAGCTCTTAATATGAAGATTCACAACGATAAAGTTTATCAAAGTTTTAACGTTATAGTAAGAGATAAACAATTTATTGTTACCAGAGATGAGTCGGTTGTTGCGAAACAACAGGATTTTGAAATTAAAGTTTATAAATATAAACCGGTTAATATGCCGGTGCGTTATGTGTTCGTATTGAGACACAGAAGTCCTGGTTCGAGTGAATATGTTTGTGAAATCGAAGGTGTTTTTGTTAAAAATTATTATTTTGCTAATTCTGGTAATGAAACACATAATGTTATAGATTATTCTACATTTATAGCAACGAACGATGTTGTACCAATTTCTGGCAAATATTATTATGAGAGAGATTTGGTTCTCGTAGGTGAACAAATTGAAGAATTTGTTAGACGAATTCAATATGTATTAGAAGTTGAATATATCGAAACTTATGACGAAAATGCTAACTTAGTCGATAGTGGATTCTATAAAAACGGTATAAAGATTTCAACACCGGACCCAACCCTTGAATATTATGTTATAACTTCTGTATCACCGAACCAATACGAGTATCAAGTATTTACAAACTTACTTACGTTTGATCCAGCGCATGAAAGATATTTTTTAAAACGAGAAATTGACGAAGTTATAATTACTGACGATGGTAACTATTTAGATACCGGAAATATGATTGAACACAAAGGTTTAACTTATTTCGAATCTGGTAAAGAATATTTTGAAAAAATATTTGAATTGAAACCGTTCGGTGTATTATATCTAAATGATGATAAATCAACAGTTTATGATCCTAACGTAAAAGTTGGTGATACTGAGAGAATGGTTAAGAATATTACAGACGTTAAAACCGATGAAGCTGATATAGTTAATAAGAAAGCTTTAAAATCGGTAAGCGTTAAATTGTTTCCAACTGTTCCAAATGGTGTTTATGGTGAGGGCGAAGATTATTATCGAGATATTTATAAATATGATGCGACACCAAAAACAACCGGTTCTTCAAACGGTGTTACATACAATTCTTTAAACGGAATAGATAAAAAATTCGTTGAAATTCACGAAACTGGTAATGAAAACGTCACGATTTTTCAAACAACNACGTTACAACCTGCTGAATATGCTATGTTTNCTAATGATATATTGGCGCTTAGTAAAATGACACATTTGAATAATCGTTTTGTAAAACTAAACACCTTTACAGGTTCGTATCGATCGTTAGCAAAATTACAAGAACACGCTGTTTCTAACTTTGGATATGTATATGATAATCATGTTGGAGAACGTACGAATGGGGAAACCCCATTCGATGGAATATATAAGATTCCAGGATACGACATTGCTAAAATTGACTTTATCGGATATGTTAAAGATACAACAAATAAAACAATTGATATGGTATATTTCAGAATTATTGATGAATATTATAATCCTGAAACACTTTCTGCAACATATTATATTTATAACTGTAGTCAAATCGACCAAACGATATCATACTATAATTCAGAAATGACAATTGTTCACGATATTGATGCGACCGAAGCACTGGTTGCAAACGGTGTAACAGTTTTATCAGACAATAATGGAAGTGTTTATCGAAGCACAGATGGTACAACATTTAACAAGGTAAGTTCTGATAAAGTTGGTCACGGTCCTAAAATATACTTTGTTGGATCGAATGTGTGGTCAATTGTTGGTAGTAATGGTATTTGGAGAAGTGCTGATAATGGTGCAACGTGGTCACAAGTATTAAATAAAACACTTGATACGAAAACCGAACTGATTACAAACGGAACAACATGGTTAGTTGCTAGTGCTGATTCGATATGGTATTCTACAAATAGTGGAGTATCATGGACAGTCGCAAATAGTGATTTTATGCCTGGACCGGATCGATTAGTATTTAAAGTATTTTCAGTTTATAATATTGTCACACCTGA
>JGI24711J26586_10003220_pt1 | contig 10988 bp, 9 predicted proteins | sample BioPla3DNA1_FD_26586 | JGI IMG/M metagenome (IMG submission 26586)
TTTTATAAGCTTTTCAATTAAATCTTTTTTATCATATTTATCAAATATAGCTTTGAAATTGCTATTATCAATTAAAAATATATCATAATATTTTATAAATATCTCTTGATAATTAGTAACACCTAATTCTTTTAAATAGGTAATATTTTCTGTTACAAGATCTTTTTGGTTTTTAATAACTTCGATTAATGCATCTGGAGTATTTTCTAATAGTTCAGAAATATTATCTTTACTAAAGTTTAGCTTTTCTAAAAATTTCATGCAGCTCTTCCTCCCGATATTTCATCCTTACTTAAATTAGGCGGTTGGTTTATAATGTTTTTAATAGTTTGCTTTTCTTCTTCGGATAGTCCAAAACCATTAGTAAGTGAATAATATAAAATCCCTTCATCTTTTGGAATATTTAACAGCACCAACTTTTTAATATTTTCTTTGGCTTTCTCAACTTGGATTTTATTATTCGTTATGCTTTTTATAACATCATTTAATGATTGTTCCAATCTTAAATATCTTTCTTTTTGATCATTCGTTAATCCGCCCTCTTTTATATCCTCATTAATATTATTTGTTGAACTTTCAGGTTCAACTTTCAACTTTTCTTGTGGATCTTCAAAGATTAACTTATTTTGTTGAGCATCAATGTTAGGCACAACAGCTTCACTTGCCTTTGAAAGCCCCTCTTGAATAGACTCTTTTGATATTTCATCAGAGCTTATAGGAACATCGATTTCCCAGCTAACTTTTTCTTGTGCTTGATATTTTTGAAAAGCTATTATATCTAATACCTCTTTTTTATACTTACCGAACCCATCTTTTAAGCTAATTTCATTTTCTTTAAAATACCTAACCCTATCTAATAAAGTTTTCTTACAAAGATTATTAAGGTCACTTAAAAAGATATCTTCTTCGCCTAAAGAAGAAATAGCTTCATATCTTTCTTTTAATATTTCAAAAGGAATTGTCACCACTTTCCAATTACTAGGTTTTAATTCATATCCTTTTGCCTTCAGAAAAGATACAACACTAAATACATTTTCCAAAGAAACCTTAGCTAATAAAGCTCCTATAAACTTTAAGTCTGCAGGAGTAAAATCATTATTATTATAGTCTATTGCTTTTAATCTTGACGAAATATTTTCCATAATTTCCTTTCTAGTATGCCATTAAAGGCACTAATTTTGGATCAAGTCCATTTTCCCTTAACATTTTTATTGCATTATTCAAGTCATTTAAATTATATTTAATTAAAACATCGCAATTTAAAGAAATATCTTTTGGCATTTTACCTATATTAGAAAGAACATCTAATTTTTCACTAAGTTCTGTATCATAAAATAATTGAACATTATTATTTAATAATTCCTTATCTATTCCAATTTGCTCTATTAACTTAGCGTTTTTAGATATTGTATCTTTATCGAAATTTTCTAATAATTCATTAAATCCAGCATCAGTAATTTCTAAATGATTATATCCCAGTTCTTTTAATAAATTAATTAATTCATCTTTTTCACTAATTTTAAGTTCCACTTTAATTTCGGCGCTATCTTTTACATCTTTTTCTTCTGAAGTAACATTAATTTGACTTGGCTCAATATTTTTTATTTCCTTAAAATCTATTATTGGCTCAGCTATTGAAGTATTATCACTTTTTACAGTTATCTTAGTAGGATTTTTATCATATTCAAATAAGCCATCCTCAGGAAACATTAAAATTTTAGCAGCAATTCTTTGCTCTTCTTCAGAAAAATCAAACTTTGCTAAAAGAGATGTTATTTCCTCTCTAGTAATGTTAATATTATGACTTAATGCTAATTCAAAAATTCTATTTAACCTTGATTGATTATATATTGCTTCATCTTTTCTAATCCCTAGTTCTTCAATTCTCATAATTGCATTATTCATTTCTTCTTCAGTACTAATTAATTTTTCATGGGCTTCTTCTTTTTCTTTTAATACTTTATTTATTGTTTCAGGTAATCTTAAATTAACTTCTTTTTTTATTTTTTCAGGATCAAAATCAATATTCAACCTTTCCAATATCTTTTTAAATGCATTAGCATTAATTGAATCTAAAACTCTTTCCAAATTTTGGCCTTCATTTTTTAATATGTTTTCTTCTTCGATTAAAGAATTAATTTTTGACTCAAGTTCAACTTTTTCCAAACTTGTTTTCTCTTTAAGATCGGAAGCCTTTTTTCTTTCTTCTTCCATATTAACAAGAATTACGCTATCATCTGAACGTAAGTTATATAACCTGTCTAATAATAATATTGCTTTTTCATCTAGCTCCATAATTTCGCTCACACCCTTTATTATGAAACAATTATAACATGTTTTTAAACAAATTGTAAACCGCTTTATCTTTTTTTGTTATATTATCCCATATAAACAGTTATATAAAAGTAAGATACTATTATTTTTATTGCTAGAAACACACTTTTTTTACAAACTTAACTTGACTTAACTTATAATTATAATAAAATAAAGATAGGAGTATTAAAGAGGGACAAGTATGAATAGAACTTTTGATCCAATTGATATTGTATTTATTTCCTTAATAAGTATTTATTTACTTACGCTTTTAATAATTATTATTTTATTATTAAAAAAGTTGCTACAAGAGGAGACTCCACAAGTAATTAATGAAAATTCTTTTGTCCCTGAAAAGCCAGAATTAGTATCTACTGTTGTAAATGAAATTGCATCTGTTATTGATGAAAAGGATTCTGATATTAAAATTAAGGAGCAAAAGAAAACGGATAATAAAAAACAAAAGGAAAAATATTTTGAAATGCAAGATGAAAAGAAACCTGATGAGAAAAAAGAGATTGCTCCTAAAGTTGAAAAGAAAAAACAAAGTGAAAAGCCAAAAGCACAACAAGGTAGCCCTAAGAAGAATATTAATAAACCAAGAAAATATCAAAATAAAAAAGCACCAATAAAAAAATCTTCTTCCCAAAAAAGAAGAAGAAAAAAGAAAAGTGGTAATAGAAAAAGAAAAAAATAACAAAGTGGTATTAATTTAATTATATATCACTTTCTTTTTTGCCTATAATATAAAGTTTGATTGTTTTATTTCCCTCAATTAGACTGTTTGGTTTTGGAATATGATAAGCAATTGTATCTTCACTATAACTATCATTATAATATTGACTAGCACTATCTATATAAATAGTTTCGCAATTAAAACCATATTCATCACAATATGAAAGTGCTTCTTCTTTTTTTGCGCCTATTAAATTTTTATAGGTTTCATAGGTTTTATTTTTTCTATAATCTTTACCTGCAATTATCATTTCATAAGGATTATTAATATCCATTGAAAACGTTTTTATAATTTTTGGTTCAATAATATTTAGATTTATCTTCATGTGTTTTACTATATTATCTAAACTATCTTTATAATAACCTAGTGATGATCTATTTCGAATGTCATTAATACCAATATCTACAGTAATTGGATAGGTTTCTAAATATGATCTTTGAATGCTAATAAAATCATCTTCCCCAATAATATTTAAAATCATTTCTTTTAGTGAACCATAACTAGATAATAATTGGTTTGTATTCATGTTAGTAGATATATTTTTACTTATAGCATCAATAACCTTTTTTAATTCATTTATATTTCTAATTTTTAAAGCCTTTTGAGCTATTGCAACGATAACATCTTGTTGATGTTTGTTTCTTGCTAAATCTTGAGAAGCATATAAATGCCTACATCTAGCATAAGCAAGCGCTTGCTCACCATTTAAGGTTTGATAACCTGGTTTATCTATGTAAACTGTATATTTACCCCATCTTCTTAGACTATCTTGTTCACAAATCCTTCCTTTACAGTCAAAGTAAAAACCTCCTGTAGAATGCACTGTTGTATGAGGTTTTTCTACATCAACTTCAATACCTCCCAAAGACTCGACTAAATCAACTACACCTTTAAAATTTATTTTTACATAATAATCCACTTTTATTCCTGTTAAATTTTCAACTGTATCAATTACACAAGAATTACCATAGCCCGCAGAAGAATTAATCTTATATATTCTATTCCTACACGCTATTTTAACAAGTGTATCTCTTGGAAAACTTACAAGAGTAACATTATATGTTTTAGGATTAAAAGTCGCTAAGATTAATGTATCTCCATTAAATACTGCGTTAGCATCTAATCCTTCATATTCACTATCAACACCCATAACAAGAACTGTAAAGGGCTCCGTTAATCTTTTAGATGACGATTTTTTAAATGATTTATTAATTCTTCTTTCTTTAATTGAATATAATACTTTTGTTGCTTCACCAATATCTGCAAAATCAGATTCTGAAGAATAAATTGTTTTATAATTACCAGAAATAAATATACCATCAACTTCTTTCTCATATAAAGCATAAAGCATACTCAAATAATCATCATACTCTTTAATTTCTTGTTTCAACCTATTATTTTTAATTATTTTTTTAGCAAGAATATAACCTTCAATATCATCTTTATCATCAATCATAGCAAAAACACTTTTTTTATTTATTTTATTATCTTTTAAAACAATTAAATTAGAAGAATAAGTTATATATCTTTGCTCTTTTATATTACCCAGCATTGAAAAAAGAAAATTAATAGCTGTTGAGCTTATTAAAAAGACAGCAATAATAACAATAGTTACAAATGATAATATATAGTAGCTAAAATATTTCTTTTTGATTAATATTTTTAGGCCTACTTTAACATAATAAAGTAAATACAATACACTCGCAATTAATACTAAATATCTTATTACTGTTTCAATTCCCGATAATGAGATTATATGAGCAGCAAAAAATAAAAAACTAATAATATAAAAAATTATTAAAAATAAATATAAAAATTTAGAGAAACCATTGATTTTTCTAAGCCTTCTTTTGACCCTTTTCATAATTAAGCCACCGCCTCATATTTAACAACATAAAGTTTTTTGTCTTCTTTTATAATACTAATTATTCCCTTTTTATCATAACCTAAATCTTTTACATAATCCCATTTTAATGATACTACATAAGCATTATATTCTATATTGTTATACATAAACGTATCTTCAGAAAAATTGGTTATTTCAATGCTTTTTACTTCAGGATATTTGGTTTTTCGATAATTTTTTTCTTCCAAATATTTATATAATGTATCACCAACACTTAGTTTAAAATTACTTCTTATATCTGGGTGAACATATTCAACAGAACCAACATCATATTTATTATTTTTATTCTTTATTGTATATAGATCAATAATAAATAATTTACCAATTGATTTAGCATATTTTTCATAATCTATATTATCAGAATAATAATTTTCTTTCAAAATATTAAACTCTTTTTTCATTAATTCAGAATCTCTTGATTCAATTGTATAATCTTTTTTACTATCCTTCTTAATTAATGTCTTATTATTTAACAACCAAAAACAGCCAATAAATATAATTATTATTGTTATTAATAAAATTCTTCCATTTTTTCTTTTTCTTCTTTTTTTACTCATGACTACCCTTCTTATCTTTCAATAAATCATAAACTATAATTGAATTTGAAACTTCTAAAAGTTTTTCAACATTTTCTCTTCTTATTTTAATATAATTATCATCAATTATACTATTATTATTAATTTTAAACATACCTGTTGAATTATTATAATATAAAACTTTTGTTAAAAAATTACCGTTTGGAAAAGGAATTACATTATTATTTTTAATACTAAATATATCATGTCCTAAAGCATATTCGTTTTTCAATCCTAACATATTTAAAAGTGTTGGTTGAAGATCTATCATTCCCATGTAGTATTTTACTTCACCCTTTAACTTTTTTCGAAGATTTTGATTTTTAGTCCAAAATATTAATGGTGTTTTTTTATTTAATTCATGACTAAATTGGTCATATCCTGAATGTCTAATATCATTATCATCATAAATGCTACCTGTTTCATGATTATAATTATATAAATAATTCATTTCTTTTCTTGATAATTTTGAATCATGATCGCCATAAAATACAAATAAAGTATCGTTAAAATATTCAGAATCATTAATGTATTTTATAAAATCTCCTAAAGCTGTATCTGCATAATGAGCACTTCTTATAAAATTTCCTACTGCTGTATTATCTAAATAATTACTATAACGAATTTCTTTTTCACCATTATTTTTTATAATTTCATATCTTGTTGTCAAATCAAAATAACCATATTTGTCTTTAAAAGTAAATGGCGAATGATTAGACAAAGTAATAATAGTTCCCATATAATTAGTATTATTTTGTTCAATTTCTTCTAGTTTTTCTACAGATTGTTTAAAAAACAGCCTATCATTAATTCCAAGATTAATCACATCATCATCAGTAAAAACATATTGATCTCGAAAGATTAGTTCTTTATATCCTAAAAATGGATGAGCTTTGTTTCGGTTCCACATTGATGAATAATTGCCGTGCATACTAAACGTATGATAATTATGTTCTGATAATATTTTAGGTAAAGTAATATAATTGCGATTATAATAACCAACAAATACTGTCCCTGATAGTGCTGGCATTAAACTTGTTAATGAAGTAAATTCGGTATCTGCAGATGTTCCTGTGGACACCTCAGGATAAAAGTTTGAAAAAAACATTCCTTCATCTATTATTTTGTTTAAGTTAGGCATAGCTTGTTCATTTTCAAATTCTAAATCAAGCAAAAAGTTTTGAATGCTTTCCATATGAACATATACAATATTTTTGCCTTCGAGTATTTTGGTGTATTTATTTTTATTAGTATATTTATTTCTTTCTTCACTACTAAAATAATCGTCAAATTGTTTTTTAGCATCTTCATAGCCAAACAAGCTACTAAACCTAGGTCTTAAAGATTGAATTAAATCATTTCCTTGATATAAAAGAATCCCGAATCTCTTGACAATATACTCTCTGTTCCATAATTTAGTAAGTCTAGAATAATCTTTTTTAGTCGCAAAAGAAAATGTAAGTATTATTAAAAGAAATCCAATTTCAAAAGTATGAAGCGCCATCTTTTTGCTCTTCTCTATTTTCTCTATAAGATTATAATATGCAGATGAAAGAAGTTTTTTATGTATAAAATAAAAGATAATTGGATTAATTGCATATATTAAATAACTAATTCTTAATTTTTCCCATACGGATCCGCCAACAGTTTCTACTTGAGCTAGAGATGCTAAATCACCAAAAGATGCAAAAGAAGTAAAAAACACATAATAAACAGCATTTACAATTTCGGTTAAAGAAAAAATACACATTAAAGTAAACCAGTATTTAAACTGATTTTTGCTTTTAATAAAATATCCTAAAGAACCAAATATAAGAATTATTCCTAAATCTGCAAATAAAGGTAAAGGGCTTTTATATGATGATAGTATATTAATACGCAAAAAAACAGTCCCAATAATCGATAAAATTACATAAGATAAAAATAATCTATTGGTTAATATATATTCAATTATTTTTTTATATATACTACTTAAGCTTTTTTTCATTGAATTCCTTCTTATCTAGATAATTATATCAATATGGGCGCTTTTTATCAATTAATGTTGCATAAAATGTTGGTTATATGATATTATATTTACACGCAGGTGTAGTACAGCGGTTAGTATGCGGCCTTGCCAAGGCTGAGACGGGAGTTCGATTCTCCTCACTTGCTCCAGTGACGTTTCTGTTCGAACTTTTATGTTTGAACTTAACATATAATCAATCCGTTTGGATTGATTTTTTTGTGTTCCGAACTCCCGTAGAGCTTGGAAGTACATAGAAATCATCCTAAAGAAAGGATGGTGTTAATTATGATAAAGTTTACTACACATGAGTTAGAAATGGAAAAAAGTTTGAAACAACGTATTGAGTTTATTTGTGAGTTCTGTCACGTTACTCCTACCATTACTAATGGAAGTATCAAAAGAATTAACAATACAAACTTAAACTACATTGAGCCTCATAAAATCGTTGTAAATGATACTACTTTTCTAGCCTTTAACTATTCAACTGATATTTATATAGGTAATCTAAATAAAAAGATTAAACTTGTAGAATTAGAAGATTACATAAAAAGCAGATGAAAAATTATTCACTTTTTATCTGCTTAATAAACTCATCTTTTAAATCACTTATTTCAGTACAAATTTTAGTTTCAACATCTGTTAATTTTTTATCTTTAGATATTTTTGATAGTTCTCCATGTATTTTATTTAAAGTATTATTTAATTCACCTAATTCAGAAGTATATAAAGTAAAGTATGAATAATCATCAAATTTAATATTGTTTGCTCCTTTATATCTAAATTTTTTTAATGGTTTAGAAAAAGTGAATTTCAATTTACATTCCTTATTTTCAAAGTCATTAATTATATTAAATATATTAGTTTCAAAGTTTATAATCCATTTTTGACCTGGTGCCAGATATATTTTTGTTTCTTTCATACTTAATAATTTTTTTGCTAATCTTTTATCAAGCTCTAATAAAAATTCTTCATTAAAAATTAGTGATTTTAATTCAGCAGCAACATTTCCGTAGTTGTGGATTACTATGCAAGCTAAACTGCTTCTAATCAATTCAAAATTAACAGTAATTTTTGGTTTTTGACTACTAATTTTCTCCCAAATTAAACTTAAAACAGGAATAACTAAAAGAATTGTGCAAAAAGTTTCTATAAAAGTTGAATTTTCTGATATGAAATCTATAATATTTTTCATTATAAATACCTCCTTGAGGTAATATTATACTACAAAACACTAATATTTACATTGTACAAAAAATAAATTAATGAAAGTAGAAGATTATATCAAGAATATGGCTTAGTTATTATTATTATTATTATTCAACGAGCAGATATTGACTTTTTCTCTTAAAAACTTTATTATATTAAGCAAAACAAGGGGTTATTTACCTGCCAAATCTTTTTAATGGGGGTTATTGATTTGGAAGTACACAATTTATTAATAGCAAAGTTAAAGAGATAAAGGTAGTAGATATTTCTAGGACTTTTATCTCTTTTTTTAGAAAGGATGGGTGTTATGAGTGAATTAGAAATGATTATACAAAAATATTTATCTAAAGATGGAACTGCAATTACATATTCAGATTTTGAACAGCAGGAAGTTAATAAGTTATTCCACTATATGGGTATATATGAACGACCAGATATTTTATCCATATATGATAATAAAATAGTGGCTATTGAACATTTTGAATTTGACAGCTATAAGAACACAAGAAAAAAAGGTAGTGATTTTAAAATTCAAGAAAGTTTTATTGAAAGAAAAATGCAAAATAAAATCAATTCTGAATTAAAAACAAAATCAGAAATTGTTGTCCATGATGAAATAAAAAACACAAGTAATTTACAACAATACTACGATAATTTTAAAAAGGTATTTTTATCTCATATTGATAATATACCAGAATATAGAGAACACATTAAACAAGATTTTGGAAAAGAAAAAAATATAGAGTTTTGGTTTTTTGCCGAAGATGTATCTCCACTTGGAAGTTATTATATAAAAAAGGAAAACCCAACACCAAGATTATTATTACCATTTTCAAAAGAAATAATAGACATTTTAAGAAAACACAAAGAAATTAAAGGTATGATATTTGGAATATATGCCATGAATGAATACAAACTGGTATTAATGTATAATGATGATAAAACATTAAATAACCTAGAAAAAAATGAATACTTTAAAGTTAATAATGAAGAATTTATGAGTTTCACTCCTCAAACAACTGGTTTTGCAATAAAAATACCAAAAGATAAAATGGAGGTTGAAACCAATTAATGAATAATGAAAAAAAATTATGTGGACTTTATATGAGAGTTAGTACAGAAGATCAAGCACGTGAGGGCTTTAGTCTTCCAGAACAAAGAGAACGATTAGAACAATTTTGTAAGTTCAAAAATTATGAAATAGTAGATTATTATGAGGATGCTGGAATAAGTGCCAAAACAGGCAATTTAAGACCTGAATTTGAAAGATTAAAAGAAGATATTAAGAGTAAAAAAATTAATACTATCGTGGCTTTAAAACTAGATAGAATAACAAGAAGTATCTTTGACTGGGAAAAGTTAATGACCTTTTTAGAAGAAAATGATGCCTACCTAGACTGTGCTAATGATGAAATAAATACAACTAATGCTAATGGTAAAATGATTTCAAGACTATTAATGAGTGTTAGCCAAAATGAAATTGAAAGAACAAGTGAAAGAACAAAAATCGGTTTAGCAGGAGCAATTAAACAAGGACATATTCCAAGTCAAGCACCACTAGGTTATAAACACGAAGATAAGAAATTAGTAATAGACTACTCTACTAAAGATATTGTTAAAAGAATATTTAATCTATATTATGAGGGAAACTCTTATCAAAACATATCTAACATTTTAAATGAAGAAAAAGTTTTAGGGAAAACAAATTGGCGAGATTCTTCTATTACTGCCATACTTGAAAATGAAGTTTATAAAGGCGATTACGTTCATGGTAAAAGAACAAAGCACCCTACTTATTATCAAGATGTTGTAGAACCTATTGTATCAAAAGAATTATGGGAAGAATGCCAAGTACAAAAGAAAAAGAACTCACGAAGTTATCAAAGAACTTTAACTTATCTATTTTTACAGAAACTTACCTGTCCTAAATGTGGTCGCCTAATGGGTGGTAAAGCAACAAAAAAGAAAAATGGAAATGTTTATTATTACTATTATTGTAGCGACTGCAAAATCAATTTAAAAGAAAATGTGATTAGTGAATATTTTGATAATTTCGTTCAAGAGTTAGTAGAATATGATAGTGTTGTCAATCAGTTCTTCTTACCAATGATAAAGCAAAAGTTTGATGAACCAAAAGAACAACTAGAAAAAGAATTGTTGAAACAAAACAATAAACTAGAAAGAATTAGAAAAGCATATATTGAGGGTGCATTTGATTTAGATGTCTATAATGAAGAAAAAAAA